>Ga0315287_10000008_pt1 | contig 214714 bp, 153 predicted proteins | sample YL17G11_0_MG_FD_205037 | JGI IMG/M metagenome (GOLD analysis project Ga0315287, IMG submission 205037) | Sediment microbial communities from Yellowstone Lake, YNP, Wyoming, USA - YL17G11_0 | ecosystem: Environmental > Aquatic > Freshwater > Lake > Sediment | place: USA: Wyoming | collected... | reverse complement strand
GGTTTTTCCACAACGGATATCCTTTTGTATAGAGGCTTTACGGGGTTTTTCCACAAAATTTTCGCCCCTAGTTTTTCCTCTAGAATATGTGGAAAAAACAATTTACACAAAATACTTGACACTACCTTACTTTCATAGACGGAACGAGTACTTTGGCAGACGGAACCATTCCTACGGCGGACGCAACGATTCCTCGGCGGACGGAACCAGTACTTTGCCGGACGCAATGATTACTTTGTCGGACGGAGCCGTTACTTTCATAGACGGAACGAGTACTTTGGCAGACGGAACCATTCCTACGGCGGACGCAACGATTCCTCGGCGGACGGAACCGTTACTTTCATAGACGGAACGATTATTTCGGCGGACGCAAACATTATTTTCACGGACGCAGCCTTTACTCGCACGCCAGGCAGGAGTTTTAATTGTCGTTGATCAATGGCCCGTGAATAGCCGGACTGCTGCTACCGGGATGAACCTTACCCGGCCCATGATCTGCCATTTCGATTTCCATGTCCAGATTATACCCGATTTTATAGTTTTTGTCACCGTTATTCATCGCCGCGGCTGTTCCCGGTTCGGTGATGAAGGCATAGTAAAAAACACCCAGTTCTCCATCTCATTACCCATCATGCCGTTGGATATCGCTTGTCTTAAAAAATCAGTCTTAATCTTGTTGTACATATATTTTTTCAATTTTATAGAAAAAAGCAGTATGCGGATGATGTGGACCTACAAATACTGCAATTCCTTTAGGAACGTTAAAGCACCATTTAAACTTACTGCCGATTGTGTAGTTGATTTCCTTTATCCTTCTTCCATCAGACCAGAGTAGATAATGTTTATTAAAATCTATTTTTGGTATACCTACTTCATACCTTTTTGCTAAATGAGATCGGATTTCATCATTTTCAATAATATGCCAAAACATGCCGAATGTTTCTCTCTTTGAATAAGTTTGATATTCCTTGTAAATTTCGATTTTCCTGGGGAAATTTAAATAGATGTAAATAACAGTTACAATAACCGCAATACATATGGCTGTAATAGCTGAGATTAAGATTATTTTTTTCATAGATATCACCATTTCAATTATCATCTCCTATATTCGACATACTGATTAGACTCACGCGGTGCATACCAGGGGGTTTCAAGTACCAGGAGCATGTACCATCGATTGTAGTTAAATGCCCCCTGAACACCCCTAACAGTATCCACATCCTGAGTTTTAAAAAATGTCGAAGCAATGTTGTTTTTAACTGTGTAATCTGCACTGTGGCAGATATATAAGTTAAGATTTTTTATTGATTTTTTAAATATACTCCCGATATAAGTCCCAAGTTCACCTCGTGGAGTTCTACCTGAAGGATTTGTCACTAAATACTCTTTATTTCTTGCATCTATTGCTATGGTATTACCTAACCCGGCACCGCCACCGGAATGAAAAAGAAGCGTCACATCGGTGGGATCCTCCATACCGCTCCAGGCTGTTTTGAATTCGTTTTCGGTTCGTATCGGCATCGAGTGTGTGGCTTCTCCATTTAAGTTTTTAAGTCTGCCGGCTTCTACATTAGCCTGTTTGCTAAAATTACTTGGATCATAGAAGACATAATTATCCAGGCCAAGAAAATCGATGAAATTAATCGGATTATTTCCGCAGTAAGCATAGAGGTTCCAGTATTGAGGGTTAGCCAGGGCTTTTTCCTTGTTCATAACCGGGTCCGGGGATAGGAAGCGGTAGGAGGGATTGTCGTAATACCGGGCGCCGAAGTAGTCGAGGTTGGTGTAACTCTCCCGCTCTTTGCCGGAGAACTTGAGCTGTGGGTCATAAGTATCGATCCAGGTGGTCATTTTCGCACCGAAGGGTTCATATCCGGCAGAGTAGACCACATCCCCGGTACTATCGGTGATCAGACGGCTGGAATTGACCTGGTCGGACATATAGTAATAGTACTGTCCGGTTTGCGGCTGGTACTCGGCTATCAGCTTTATGCCGGCGTATATGTACTCCCGCGAGCATATCCCGGCCTGGTCGTACTCGGCCAGCAGTTTACCGTTATAACCCCAGATGTAATAGGTAGCGATTAACCCGCCGGTTTGCGGCAGAACCGGACTTGTGGATGTGCTCTTATTGCCGGGCCGGGTGTCTGTAGTCGAATGGGAATCATCGCTAGATGGCCCATGAATAGCCGGACTGCTGCTACCGGGATGAACCTTACCCGGCCCATGATCTGCCCTATCGATTTCCATGCCCAGATTATACCCGAATACACAGATTTTGTCATCTCCATTCATCGCCGTGTCTGTTCCCGACTCAGGTTGGCATAAGCTGTACAGGATAGTGCCGCTGCCCACAGCGGAAAATCCCCTGTTACCATAACATACCCCGCTGAGGTCGTCTCTAACCCCGGATGACCAGCCCGTCCAGGTTTCGCCTTCTATGCCGGTCAGTATCTTCCCATTCCTGCCTACAGCGGCAAAAGTCAAGTTTCCATAGGCGATATCCAGAAGATCGGTGTCGATATGAGAAATCCGGCTGTTCCATTGGTCGCCATCCGTACCGGTCAATATAATCCCGGACTCGCCTACAGCCACAAATGTATCGTTGCCATAGCCTATACCGTATAAGGCTTTCATAGTCCCGGAGGCGCTCTTATTCCAGGCAATTCCATCCGGACTGGTCAAGATCGTCCCGTTTGCGCCGACAGCAACAAATTTCCCGTTGCCGAAAACAATGGCCTGCAGGTTGGCAGTCACACCGCTGGGCGACTGTTCCCAGGTCAGGCCATCGGTACCGGTTAATATTGTGCCGTTATCGCCCACGGCCACATACCGGTTTATGCCATAGGCAATGGCGTTGAGCCTGGTGAAGATGCCGGAAGTTTGCCGGGTCCAATCGATGCCGTCCGGACTGGTTATTATCCTGCCACCGGCCCCCACTGCCGCATACCGGCCCACATCGATCCCGTAACATATGCCGTAGAGGTGATTGGTAATGCCGGAATCACGGTTTGTCCAGTTTATGCCGTCGGTGCCGGTCATTATCTGGCCCTGCTCGCCGACCGCGACAAACATGGAATTGCCATAGGTCACGGCATGAAGGATGTCATTGCCGGTATAATTGCTGCTTTGCCAGGCTGCTCCACAGGGGAGGGGCGTATCGGCGACAATAGAAAATAGGCAGTCGCTGACATCGGTACAGGCGTCATCTCCTTGATGGGAAACGATCCTGACCAGGCATTGGTCGGATGGTGTATCCGGCACAGTCCAATTGTAACAGCCGTCGTTGACTGTGGAACTGGTGATATTTCTCCAGCGATTGCCTTTATCGATCGAATATTCGATATCTACATAGGCAATACCGGCACTTCCGGTCCAGGTGACCGTATGAACGGTGCCGACAATTAAACCTTCACCGCCATTGGGGGAAGTTATGGTCAGGGATGGAAAGGGGTTGATAATAGAGAATACATTATCGCTGGTATCCGTGGTTTGCTGTTCTCCACTGGGGTTACTGGAGCCGATGCGTACCAGGCAATGATCCGCTGGGGTGTTGGGAATAACCCAATCGTAATTACCGTTATTGGTTGTCGAGGCGACGATCATTATCCAATTAGCACCGTTGTCGATAGAATATTCGATGGTGATATTTTCGATATTGCTGCTGGCGGTCCAGGTGATATTATGAGTAGTGCCGACCGTTAGATTTTCCCCGCCGTTGGGTGAAACGACGGTCATGGAATCTGTCGAGGGGGGGACAATGGCAAAGGGATTATCGCTGGTATCAAGAGGGGTGCCGTCGGTTTCACCGACCCGGATCAGGCAGGTTTCGGAAGGATTATCGGGTATAGCCCATTCATGACTTCCGTCGTTTCCAGTGGCAGAAATGGTCTCGATCCAGGTGTTCCCGCTATCGATGGAATACTCGATTTTTACCTCACCGACTATACCGAAACTTTCCCAGGTAATGGTATGGATAGAACCCACCTGCAAACGTTCGCCGCCATTGGGAGAGGCGACTCTTATCGATGGGGAAGCCGGGGGCAGGATGGTAAATTGGGCATCCCCGGTATCGGTAACATATAGGGCGCTGTTGTCGGCTTTGCTATCGCTAATCCGTATCCGGCACTGGCTGGAAGGGGTATTGGGGATGATCCAGTTATGACTGCCGTCATTGGCCGTGGAAGCGGTGATTACGCTCCAGGCCGTGCCGTTGTCGGTGGAGTATTCGATCTTGACGTTAGTAATTTTAGCGGTGTCCCCGGTGAAGGCCCAGGTAATGGTTTCTACGGTGCCGGCTTCCCAGGTCTCGCCGCCGTTGGGCGAGGTAACGATCAGACTCGGCGGTTCTACTATCGAGAATGTTGTATTGCTGGTGTCGGATAAGCTGCCATTGGTTTCCCTGGTTCGGACCAGGCATTGGTTTGACGGTGTCCCCGGCACTATCCAATCATGTGCGCCGACATCGGCGGTGCCGGAAATGATCTCAACCCAGTTAGAACCGTTATCTATAGAGTATTCCAGGGTGATTTCCCCGACACCGTTAAATGAGTCCCAGGTGATGGCCCAGGTGCTACCGATGGTTAATTGTTCCCCGCCATTGGGGGATAAGAGGAACAACGCCGGCCCACTGGGAGAAACAATAGAAAATTCGGCATCACTGGTATCTGTGATCGCCCGGTCTCCGTTGCTTTCACCGATACGTACCAGGCAGTGATCCGCTGGGGTATTGGGAACGGTCCACATTACACTGTTAGACCCGCTGACATTATCGACATTTTCAAATAGGGTGGCCCAGGTCAGACCGCTGTCGATGGAGTACTCTATTTTTACAGTCCCGACAGTACCGGTACTGATCCAGGTAATCTGATGGATCATGCCGGTGGTTAAGATTTCACGGCCATTGGGTGACGTGAGGGTCAGAGCACCGCCGGTTCCTGAAGATAATATAGTAAATTCATTATTACTGGTGTCCGTCGGTTGCCGGTCTGTATCGTTTTCACTGATACGTACCAGGCAGTGGCCTGAAGTAATAGATATATCGGGTATGTTCCAATCATAAATCCCATCGTTGGCAGTTGCCCCGGTAATCTTTCTCCAGTTAGTCCCGCTATCGATGGAATATTCCAGGCAAAGGTTGCCCACGGTCCCGGTGGAGATCCAGGTAATGGAATAAGGTTCTCCACTGGTTAAAGTTTCTCCACCGTTGGGAGAAATTAAAGTTAGACCAGGTTCTTCCCCGATGAAGATGGAAAATGGCATGTCGCTCGTATCTTGAGGATCACCATCGATCTCACCGATCTGAACCAGGCAGTGAGCCGCTGGGTTGTCTGGTATGAGCCATTCATATTCTCCGTCATTCGGTGTGGAGGCGGTAATCTCTATCCAGGTATAACCGCTGTCTATGGAATAGTTGAGCTTAACATCGCCAACGGTCCCGGTGCTGGTCCAGGTAAGCAGGTGGGTATTTCCTGCCGCCCAGTTCTCTCCACCATTGGGGGAGGTGATGGTAAGAGAAGCTGTGAGTGGACCACAAAGAGAGTAAAGAATTTTCCCTGTTCCAACCGCCACCAATCGCTGGTCTCCATTACCGACACCGAATAGGTGATTGGCGGATCCGGAGGTTTGCCGGGTCCAATCGATGCCGTCCAGGCTGGTTAAAATTTCCCCATAATGGCCGATGATAACATAAAGAGAGCTGGCCTGGTCGAAAGTAATACCGGAAAGCCTGGTGGTCACCGCCGAGGTTCGATGCGTCCAATTCACGCTGTCCGGGCTGGTGATAATCGTACCGCTATCTCCTACGGCTGCAAATTGACTGCCGCTATAGGCGATCCCGTAAAGGGTGATGGCGGTTCCGCCGGGACGGGAGGTCCAATTGATGGCATCGGGGCTGGTCAGGATTTTCCCGCTGCTGCCTACAGTCACATAGGTATCGTTACCATAAACAATACCATAAAACGTATTGGGTATTGCCGGACTGGGGGAATGATCGGCCCAGGTGATCCCATCCTGGCTTGTAAGGATAGTGCCGCTGCCTCCAACGGCGATAAACCGGTTATCGTTGTAAGTGATTGCCCGAAGATCTTGCCCGGTATTGGAAGTCCTGGCCGTCCAACTGGTGCCATCCGGGCTGGTCAATATGATGCCGCTTTGTCCTGCTGCTGTAAAGGTGTTATTGCCATAAGCGATTCCATAGAGAATATTTGTCGTATGGGATGTATGCGGAGTCCAATTAATCGTATCCGTGCTTGTCCAGATCACGCCGCTATTTCCCACGGCTACATAAAGCCCATTCCCATAGGCTATTGAATTAAAAACGTCGCTGCCCGAATAATCGGAGTTTTTCCAGGTCTCTCCACATGTCGATGTCCCGGATGTAATGATAAAGACTGCATTGCTGGTATCGGGCGGTTCCGGGTCCGCATCGGCGCTGCCGACCCGTACCAGGCAGGAGATAGATGGGGTGTCCGGGATAGTCCAGGTATAGCCCCCATCATCCGGGGTATCGATGCTGATGGGTATCCAGGTGGAACCGTTATCCAGGGAATAATCTATTCTTACATAACCGAAAATTCCGGGCCCGGTCCAGGCAATTTCCTGTTCGGTACCGGATGCCAAGGTCTCGCCGCCATTGGGACTCAGTACTTTGATATGCATTGGTCTCACAATAGAAAATGATCCGTTACTTTCATCTGTTGGATCGCCATCGGTCTCGCTGATCCGGATCAGGCAGGCGGTCGATGGATCGATGGGCACATACCAGGGGTAACCCCCGTCATTGGGGGTGGAGGAAACGATCGGTTTCCAGGCTGCACCATCGGTGGTGGAATAATCGATTTTAACATTTCCTACCAGCCCCTGGCTGGTCCAGGTGATTTGATGGTAATCTCCAATCTCCCAGGTCTCGCCGCCGTTGGGTGAGGTAATAAAAATAGCCGGGGGCAAGACAATGGAGAAAACCGAGCTGCTGGTATCCGTTGGATAATTATCGATATCGGTGATGCGTACCAGGCATCGATCGCTGACCAGGCCGGGGTTATCCGGGATGACCCAGGTATAACTATAGTCGTTGGCAGTAGAGGATTCGATGGTACTCCAGCTAGATCCGTTATCGAGGGAATATTCGATCTTCACATTTCCGACCGAACCGCTGTCGGTCCAGGTGATGTTATGAGTAGAACCGGTTTCCCAGGCTTCGCCGCCGTTTGGGGACAGGATGGTCAGACTGGCCGGTTCCACGATGGAGAACACCGCATCGCTCGAGTCTATTGGATCGCCATCGGTTTCGCTTACCCTGATCAGACACGTATTTGACGGCTGATAGGGAACGGCCCAGGGATAAACGCCATCATTAATAGTAGAAGATGCTATCGTGGTCCAGGTGGCGCCATTGGTGGTGGAATATTCGATCTGAACATTTCCGGCCAGGTTCTGGCTGGTCCAGGTGATGTCGTGAATGGAAGCGGTTTCCCAGTTTTCGCTGCCATTAGGCGAGGTAACGGTCACACTTGGGGCGTCGGTAATCGTAAAACTATCGCTCTGCCCGGTGACCTGTCCATCCAGGGTCTGCACCTGGATGGTGTATGAGCCGTTGGCCAGTAAAGCGGGAATGGCCCAGGTGTACAGACCATTATTGGGAGTCGAGGCGATGATTTCCAGTACCGGGATGGTGCCTGAAAAGAGTTGTATCTTCACGTTGGCATCCATGAAACCGGCATAAGTCCAGAGAATCGCATAGGGGAAATTTTTGTACCAGGTCTCTCCGCCGGCAGGCGTAGTAATGGTGATGATGGGTCCCGGCATGCGGCTGGTTTTTACCCTTAGCCCCCGCTCATCGTAAAGGGAACTGCCGATGACCTGGCCAGCCCCTTTATGGGTTATCTGTTCTAAACGGTTCTTGTTATCCCAGGAATAGGAATAATAGGGTGTCTGTGTCAGGTTTCCCCGGGGATCATAGTCGAATCCCAGGTTATCGATCTGGTTTTTGGAGTTGTAAAAGCGGTCATAGAAGAGGGTATTGTTTTTCCTGGCGGTGAGTAGGTTGCCATAATCATCATACGTGTAATCGAACCATTTACCGGAGGCGTAATCCGCTTCGGTCAGGCGGTCCAGGCTATCGTAAGTAAACTCTACGTTTGCCGCCGGGACAGTATTGAAAATGTCTGTGATGTTTCCTACCCCGTCATAGTCGTACTGGGCCTGGTAGAGGGTGGTACTGCCTTTTTTTAAAGAAGCGGTGGAAAGCCAGCCGGTGGCCTGGTATGAGGCAGAAAAACCGGTCGAGTTGCCGAAGCTGATGGAGGTGGGTTGTTTGTTGATCCCGTAACCCACCTGGGTGATCAACGAAGTACTATTGAAAGCAAGCGTTTCCGGGGTATTCAAGCCGTTATTGGTGTAAGAAGCCGTTCTTCCGTCCGGGTAGGTGATAGAGGCGAGGTTGTTGTTCTTGTCATACGTGTAATTTATGATCTTGTAGGCGGATATCGGCAGCCCCTGGATATATATCCTTTCTTTGAGAATCGCGCCCAGGGAGTTATAGGTTAATTGATCACGTGCCCAGCCACTACCGGAAACAGAGCTGAGTCTTCCCAGGGAATCATAGCTATAGTTTATCGTTTCATCATCGGCATCGCTCCCGGTCAGTTGGTTGGAGTTATTATAGGTGAACTGGGTCTCAGTATGGTCTGCTTCCCAGGTCTGGCTGGCCAGGTTGTTTTCGGCATTATAAGTGTATGAAATCGCCCCCGTTTCCGGGTGACTCTCCGCGATAACCTGGTCCAGACAGTTGTATTCATAGGTCTGGGTTCGTGAATTATTGTAATCCACTCCGGTGAGCCGGCCGATACTGTCATATGTGTACAAGGCATTTCGGCCCCTGGGATCATTCAATTTGCTGGGCAGACCGGGAAAATTTTCATAGTACAGCGTTTTCCGATGCCCATTTCCATCGTTTATTTCCCGGTAATCATCCGAATAAGAAATAGTGGTCATATTTCCGATAGGATCGGTAATCCGTGTGGGTTGCCCGGCCGCATTGAGAAGGTAGGAATATAGCTGACTTGAGCTGGTGCTCCCTTTGTTCTCGGATATTACCCGGCCTTCGGCATCGAGGTTCTTGCGGAAATATAGGCTGATCCCATCCCCGCTCTCTGTATACCCGGTATCTCGCCCCATACCGTCCCAGTATTTGGCGATCGTATTGTTCCCCTGGGAGATATCTACTTCATTGGTGCTCCAGGTGACAATAATATTGTTAAAACCGGTAGGCGTGATAATATTCTCCACCCTGCCCAGGTCGTCGTAATAGAAGTACATGGTGCCGCCATGTTGGTTGGTTTCCGACAAAATGGCGCTATTGTAACTGGAGATGCCCCGGCTAAGCTCGGTGTAACCCGGCTTTTCGATCTCTGCCAGTACTCCGTAACGGTACCGGTGGCTTTCGGTCCCGGCAGTGCCGGGAAGATTAACCGAGATGGTAATATCATTCGGATTAAAACTGGAGTAATCGTAATCCCAGGTTAGATAGGTGCCCTGGGTGCGGTAACGCTTCACATAATCGATGGCCCCGCATTCGCCTATCGAGGTCGAATACTCTGTTTGGGACCCTTTTAACCAGGTGCCGCTGCTACTGTATTCAGTTTCCCCTTTCACATAATCGAGCATGTACTTACTCAAAAAGGTGGGGCTACCCTCGAAATAGTAATCGATGTTTTTGTAGGATTTTAGCGTTGTTCCCGACGTACCTCCATAAAATAGGATCTTAAGAGGTAAGCCGTATTGCCTGAAATCCCTGCCGCCGCTCTCATAGTAATACCTTTCAATACTCTCGGCATCCCCCTTGCGACTCTTCCTCACCGATTCGAGCAATGGTGCCTTGATGGTGCCGAGATTAATATTGAGAACAAGCCAGAGTTGAGATGATATTTCTTCCGCGATCCATTCGTATTGTTCCATATAGATGACTTCGCTCTGGTTGTACTCTGTGATCCATTTCTCGTCTAATAGCCCGGTCATCCAGCCCAGGCCAAATGGATTTGAACCGGAACAGGCATGATAGGTGGCATACGTATCGATGACTGGACCATCGACCTCAACTGTCCCGGTGGTTGAATTGTAGTAATCCGGGTAGTCGTAGTACCAGTATGAATACGCTCCCGATGAGGAGAACCTGATCTTCTTGGATGTTACCACCCGCGTATAGAGTGGTTGCACCAGGAAATAGAAGGTATGATCCTCATAATCATACTCCATCCGGCCACCAAAGCTGGTATTTACGGCAGATAGCTCGAAACGGCTCGATGAGCCTTCATATTCGTATTCGTAGGTCGAAGCCGGTATCTCCGGCGGATCATAATGAGTAAGCTTATAGTATCCGCTGGTGGAAAAAGTACCCACTGTGTAATAATAATACACTGTACTACCGGTGGCATTCTTCACAGCGATTCGATACAAGCGGTTGTTGCTCATGGTAAAGTTCACACTCCGCCCCATACTATCTGTTACAGTTCTCAGGCAGGCCGAGCTATCGCTTTGATATTCCACATCTATTTTATGACCAAAAGAGTTGGTGATCTCTTTTACTACCAGCACCTGTTCTGAACTGCCGGCATAATCGATCAATTTGGGCCTCTGGGCATCGAATGTCCACACTGTGCCGTCCTTGAAGTAAAGCTTGCTATTGGTTTTATCGTATTTAAGGAAGTCGCGGGTGATATAGGATGGATTAGGTGAAGTGTCGTGAATATTGATATAAGCGGTTTCCCAGCGGCCATCGGGGAATTCGACGGTCGGTTCTGATGAATTGTAATTGTGAAGCCGGCCCATGTGCATCGACCAGCCCAGTCCTACCCAGGAGTAAGGCTCTTGCTGGATGCCCCAGGCATTCCCCGGGAAACGGTCCCGCAAAATCTTAGAGTTATAAACACGCCAGATGACCAGGTCGAATCCGTTGGGCCCGGGGAGTACGATATCTTTGAACCGGAGAGTCAGGTTACCGGTAAAGAGGTCGATATTCTCCTCCGGCACAGCGCCATGTAACCCATGTTCGGCAATAATACCGATTCGGTCGTATATCCCGCTATCTGCATGTTGCGCCTGGACCCACCCTAAAATCAAAACCGCCAAAATGATCCAAAACCTGCATTTACCAGCCATTTTTCACCTCGTCTTACAAAAATTTACAGAAATTCGCCTGGGCGTATGAATTGCCCCCAGGATTTAGTCGTTTGCTTCATACCTGATGGATGGGTTATTATGCCCCAATATTTTCTTTGTGTCAAGGAAATCAGGCAATATCCAAATATTATCTATCATGTTGATTGAATTATTCATTAGCTATATTTTTATACTATTATTCCAATGAAAATTATTTATAAATATCATGATGAGTCCCATTAAAATTTTAAAAAGACAATGCTGGAGTTTTTTTGTTGACATTTGGGTGGGGGTGGGCTATGATGGGGTTTCTGCTAAAGAAATTTACAGGAGGAAAAGATGAACCAGGAGTTAACGAAAGAGTCGTTTCCGCGGACGTTCTGGACAGCCAACCTGACCGAATTATTCGAGCGGGGCGCTTATTATGCCATGGCCAGTTTCGTGGTCCTTTACCTCGGCCAATTGGGGTTCGGCAATTACTGGCCCAGCACGTTGAACGGGCTTTTATGGACTTTTGTCTATTTCCTGCCCATCCTCTCCGGCGCTATCGCCGACCAGGTGGGCTTCAAAAAATCATTGTTGGTGGCCTTTGTGCTGCTGGCTGCCGGTTATTTTTTCATGGGCTACCCGGTCTGGTTCGGTGGCGCCAGCCTGGTTAAAGACTTTCAACCCGAGGTCACGGCCGGGTCGGGCGTCATCCTGCCGGTGATCCTGGCCTTGTTCCTGATCGGCCTGGGCGGCTCGGTGATCAAACCCTGTATCTCCGGCACGGTGCAGAAAACCGCCGGTGGCCGCGCCACCCTGGCTTTCGGCATCTTTTACATGGTGGTCAACATCGGCTCCCTGTTCGGCCGGGGCGTTAGTTACGTGACCCGCAAAGAGTTTAATCTCAGTTACATCTTTGCCGTGTCCGTGGCCTTTTCCATCGTCGCTTTCCTGGCCGTGCTGTTTTTGTACCGGGACCCGGAAAAGGAACTGGCCAAGACCCAGAAAGCCGCAGAGAAAAAGCCGAAAAAATCGATCGGCCGGATTTTGGCCGATATGTTCCTGGTTTTGGCCAACCCCCGCTTCTCCGTATTCCTGCTGGTGGCCAGCGGTTTTTGGTTCGTTTACTCCCAGGTCTACAATGTCCTGCCGCTCTACTTACAGAAGGTGGTGGACCTCGATCCGCCGGTCGACCTGATCACCATGGCCAACCCCCTAACCATTGTCTGTTTCCAGCTCTTGATCATCAAGCTTTTCGGTAAGTTAAAACCGATTCGTTCGATGATCGTCGGCGGGGTCATCATCGGCCTATCCATGGTGATCAACCTGGTACCTATCTTCATCTACGGCAATGTGCGGCAGAATTTCCTAGGTCTGCTCTTCCCGGTGGGCGCTGCCTTTATCACCATGACCGTGGCTTTTATCGCCTTCGGCGAGCTTTTTGCCGCTGCCCGGCAGTACGAATACATCGGCGCCCTGGCCCCCAAAGGCCAGGAGGGTCTCTTCCTCGGTTATGCCAACCTGCCGATGGCCATCGGTTCTTTGGTGGGCGGCCCGGTCGGCGCGTTTATCTTCAACGAGGTGATGTGCCGTCACCATACCAAACTGGAGAATGGCCTCTTCGAGTTAAAGCCGGGCTGGAATGCTTTGGGCTGGTTGATCCTGATGGGCATCGGCCTGGTCTCGGCCCTGTCCATGTGGCTCTTTAATCGCTGGTTAAAGGCCCACCCGGTAAAATGAGCCCGGGAGGCAGCCGGTTTCGCGCGCCCATTCTTGCCCTGGCCGGCCTGTTATTCCTCTTTTCCTGCGCTACGCCGCGGTATCGGACCGCACCGGCCACCGGCAACGTGTATTGGTCTTTAAAGATGAAAGTGCGGGTGACCGACACTCTGTCCGGGAAAAAGCAAAGTTTCAAGGCGGTGATCAAGTACGACCGGGACAGTGCCCGGGTGCTGTTGATTGCCCCGCCGGTCAACCAAATCTATGGCCGGGTCCTGGTGCAGGGCGAATCGGCGCTGTTGATCGATGCCAAAAAGAAGAAGTACTGGCAGGGGGAGTTTCGGGATCTGTTGGAGGAGTTATGGGCCATCGATCTCGATTACCGGGAGTTTGAGAAACTGATCGACGGGGGCATCATTCCCCAGGAGCAGTTGGCCGAACGGGGCCTACACGTATCGGTGCAGGCGGATGAAGCGAGCGGGAAACCGGCGGTTATCGATGTGGTGTCCGCCGATATCTCCATCCGCCTGCAAATCTACGACCGCAAAACGCAGGCCGGCTCATTTACCCTGGAAGAAAACCTCTCCCGCCTGGAAAAATCTTCCCTGCGCGATGTCTTGACCGGTTCGTGAGCTCCCGGCCGTAGGGAAGGGTATTAAAGCCGATACCTGGACTGGGGAAAAGGCGCAGAGACGATGATGTGAATTTTACCCGGGAAACGGGGTTGAAATATAGAGCCTTTTCCTATAAAATACATACGATGACAAAAATTTCCAGTCGTTTTGATCCGGATGCCGATGCGGTGCTCTATTCAGGAGACTGCCTTAAATTCTTATCCCAGGTGCCGGACGATTTCTTTCAACTCATCGTTACCTCGCCCCCTTACAACATCGGCAAAGAGTACGAGAACCGCCTGGTGTTGAGCGAATATGTCGAGCAGCAGCGGCAGGTTATCGAGTCATGCGTCCGCGCCTTAAAGGATACGGGCAGTATTTGCTGGCAGGTGGGCAATTGGGTCGATAAAGGTGCTATCATTCCGCTCGATATCCTCCTCTATCCCATCTTTTCATCCCTGGGCCTCAAGCTGCGCAACCGCATCGTCTGGCATTTCGGCCACGGCCTCCATGCTTCCAGGCGCTTCTCCGGGCGCTACGAAGTCATCCTGTGGTTTTCCAAAACCGATGCATATACCTTTAACCTCGATGGCGTGCGGGTGCCCCAGAAGTACCCCGGCAAGAAATTCTTCAAAGGGCCGAATCGGGGTCAACTCTCGGGTAATCCCCTGGGGAAGAACCCGTCCGATATCTGGGAAATTCCCAATGTAAAATCCAACCACGTGGAGAAGACCGTTCATCCCTGCCAATTCCCGGTCGAGTTGATCGAGCGCCTGGTCCTGGCCTTGACCGCTGAATCGGACTGGTTGTTCGATCCTTTCATGGGGGTAGGCAGCACGGCTATTGCTGCTTTGATCCATAAACGGCGGGTCATGGGTGCGGAAATCAAAGCCGAGTATCTCCAGGTTGCCAGGGAACGCCTGATAGCGGCGGAAACGGGGGATCTGCGGGTAAGGCCGATGGACCGGCCGGTTTATGACCCGGACTCTCATTCGATCAGCATGCCCCCCAAAATCATCAACCTGAACGGCGATTACGACCACTCCCCCCTCTTTAAAGGTTCGATAGACAAAAACAAGGCCAGGCAAGTATCATGAATATTGTCTATGAGTATTCTCACCTCGGTGGTTCTGAAATTATGAAGGTCCGTTATCCTGGGTATGAGAAAGAAATCTATGAGGTTATAGCCGGAGTTCAGGCCAGGAAACAAAAGGTAAGCAAAGAAAAAACGATGAAAGGGAAGGAACTCTATGCACCGAAGGATATGAATAATCAATTCCGGGATGCCTTCAGGCAGAGAGGTTTTAGAGAACTCCGCGATACTTATACCATTACGATTCCAAATTCCGATATCCGGATTTCCGGTGCCTTCAAGCAGGTTGATTTCGTAAAGGAAAAGGTGCTGGTGGAAGTGCAGTTTGGCAAGTATGCGTTCATGTTTTACGACATGGCCAAATTCCAGTACTTTTTCAACGAGAATAAAGCAGATGTGGGGATAGAGATTGTACCTTGCCATCAATTGCACAAAGGGATGTCCACCGGTGTATCTTACGGCGAGCAGCTCATCTATGACATAGAGAGGTTGAAGAGACATTTCCCGGCCGTACCCGTTAAAGTCATCCTGGTCGATGCCGGGGCCGCTGGATAGGAACCTATCAGCATTCATCGGGAATGTGCCAATCTTCCCCCTTTCCCTCGACGGATTTATAGCCGGAAATATTCCGGTCCTTTACACTAAAGCCTATTCCTATTAAGATTAATTTCTTGGGCTGTGCCAGGTACTGTTCGTAATATTTCTTTTCCAGGATTTGTTTAAAAGCTTCGGCGGCACTGCCGATCTTGAATTCGAAAACATAGATGTACTGACCGGTCTCAAGGACGGCATCGATCCTGCCGAGATTGGTATATTTCTCCGGGTATACCCTGCCCGTCAACAATTTCAAGACCAAATAAAAAACCAGATGGTAAAACCTCTCCGCATCGGCCTCAACGAGATTATAGGGAATAGAAGCGATGAATGCTTTCATTTTATCGATAAAGGGGGCCACCTGGTTTTTTTCCAATGACTCTTTTATATCTTTGATTAACCTTTCCGTATCCTCTAAGCTATGCCCGGAATAGGCCTCCATCAAATTATTCAATAGGGCATGCTCGACTTCCTGGTTGGGATACGATAAAACATAGATGTCCTCCAGGCGTTTCTTTACCGTTAAGTACCCGGTCTGGAAAAGCATTAAATTAACATTGATGTCGCCGATATCGAACTTATCGAAGAATTGCTCCCTGACCTCCAGGGATTCCCAATTTTCAATAGCGATGCCTTTTTCTTTGACCATTTTCACCAGGGAAGTCGTGGTCCCGCTGGCGAACCAATAATTCTTAAATTCCATATTGTAGAAAAAGTGATTGATCGAATAGGGATTATAGACAAAATCTTTTCCATTCCAGGAATAGCCGTTGTAAAAGTCCTTTAATTTTCGGAACAATTCGGCTTTTGAGCTTCCCTTATGCAGGCGCAACCATTCCCTGATATAGGCATCGAAGTATATTTCGATTTCTTCGCCGGTATAGCCGAGAAGTTTCGAGTAATCCTTATGGAAAGTGATATCGATGAGGTGGTTTAAGTCGCTAAAGATCGACAGGCGGGTAAAGCGAGATATTCCAGTCATAAAGAGGAATTTAACTTTCCCTTCCTGGCTTTTTAGAACCGAATAGAAGTTCCTGAGGATATCCCTATTATAGAAAGCGGTGTTTAAATCTTCGAGACAATCGGTAACCGGTTTGTCATATTCGTCGACCAGGATAACGACACGCCGGTCCTGAGATAATTTCCCGATAAGATCGATGAATTTTTCCGAGATGCTCTCCCCGCTGCATGGGATACCATATTCCTGGGCAATCCTCTCCAGTTTATTGTCGATGGCTTTTTCAAGTCCCAGGGCCCTGAAATCGATTTCCAGGAAGTCCAGGTGGATTACCGGGTATTTTTGCCAATCGATACGGTCATATATCCAATATCCTTTAAAAAGTTCCCGGTTGCCCTGGAAAATTTCTTTCAAGACGGACACCATTAAGGATTTCCCGAAACGCCTGGGGTGCGATAAAAAATAGGCGCCCCCGGCTCTTACCATGGAATGGATGTACCGGGTTTTATCGACATAAATGCAATTGTCTTCAACCAGGACCGGCAGGGTGGATTTACTGAGCGGTAATTCTTTCTTTTCACGTTTTGAGCTGCGTTTTGTCACCATAAGCGTAACTCCAATACCGGTTGGATTATACTATATCCCCATTTTTAAAGCAAGCATGAGGTGTCTTCCTATTTCGACCGGGGTGTCGACAAAAAAATGGGAAGGCGGGACGGAAAAATGAAAATGGGATTTGAAAAAAACGAAGTTTTTTAATAAATTATATACAATGATACGAATGGCCAGGCGTTTTGATAATGCCAAATCCAACCACGTGGAGAAGACCGTTCACCCCGGATGCCCATGATCAGTGCCTGGAGGTTAATCGATCGAAAGCCTCCCGGTATACGCTCAAATCTTCCCGTTTACCGACCGCTAGGATAAAAATCAGCAGTTTGCCCTCATGGATACGGTAGACTAACCTGATTTTTTTCTTATAAGCGTACATTTTCCTGTAGCCGCTCAAATCGAAACCTGCCTTATTGCCCAATTTCTCACCCAGGGCCGGATTTTCTTGTAATTTCAAAAGCTGTTTCAATACTAACTTTCTTACACTGCCATCCAGTTTATCAAGCTCTTTCCTGGCTTCCGGGTGAAACAGTATCCGGTATTCACTCATTTTCCTTCAGCACATCCTCGATGGGGATGTATTCTTCTCTAGCCGTCTTTTCTCTTTCTTTGACTTGCCGGTAGATATCCATGTGTTCAGCCAGGTCAAAGACTTCCTGGAGCATTTCATAGTCTTCGATGGGCAGAATAATCGATTCTAGCCGGTTGTTTTTTGAGATGGCCACCCTTCTTAGCTCTCCCACCTTTAACTTATTTAGTATTTCGCCCAGGTTCCTGGCTATCCGGGTGACAGGAATGATTTCATTCTTGGTATAGGCAACCATTGTACGGTCCTCCTGGCATTGCATTTTATTCTGTGTACTATTATACGTATTATTTACCGAAAGTCAACCGCTTATCCGTTTTATTCCTGGGTGGATGGGGGGAAGAGCTTTTTCCAGGAGAGATATTCGCGGAAGATGGTCTGGGTCAAAAAGCCCGGTTCATAGGCCAGGTCTGGTGCTATGGGATGCGATAGGCTGTGGGGGGTTCCCAGCATATCGGCCAGCACGGCCAGGCCGGGCGCATGATAGACGATCAAGAGCTTGACCTCATCGATGCTTTCAGACTCATCGATCTCGTTGGTCACCAGCAGGCGGTACCGCTGCCCATCGAAGGCATAGACGAGCGGGCAGAAGGGGTCGGATGCAGCGTTCTCCTGCTTCCCCTCTGCAAAGTTAAGGCAGAGACAAGACGAGGCGATTTTTACTTACATGTTGCGGCGGTACTGGCCGCCCACCTGGTAGAGCGCGCCGGTAATCTGGCCCAGGGAGCAGTATTTGGCCACTTCCATCAGTGTCTCAAATACGTTCTCGTTGTTAACCGTCGTCTGCTGGAGCTCTTTTAGGAGTTTCTGGCCGATTTGCCGGTTGCCCTGGCAAAGGTTTTCCAGCATCTTGATCTGGTTCTCTTTCTCCTCTTCGGTGGCCCGGATAATTTCTTTGGGCAGGACAAAGGGCGAGCCGGTGGAAGAGAGGAAGGTGTTGACGCCGATGATGGGGTACTCGCCGGTATGTTTCAGGTTCTCGTAATAGAGCGATTCATCCTGGATGCGGCCGCGCTGGTAATTGGTCTCCATGGCCCCGAGCACACCGCCGCGCTCGGAGATACGGTCGAATTCGACCAGCACCGCCTCTTCCACCAGGTCGGTCAGCTCCTCGATGATGAAAGAACCCTGGATAGGATTTTGGTTCTTGGCCAGTCCGAGCTCATGGTTGATGATCATCTGGATGGCGATGGCCCGGCGCACCGATTCTTCGGTCGGGGTGGTGATGGCCTCATCGTAAGCGTTGGTGTGCAGGGAGTTACAGTTGTCGTAGATGGCGTATAGGGCCTGCAGGGTGGTACGGATGTCGTTAAAATCGATCTCCTGGGCATGGAGCGAGCGGCCCGATGTCTGGATGTGGTACTTGAGCATCTGGGAACGGGCATTGGCATTGTATTTGAGCTTCATAGCCTTGGCCCAGATGCGCCGGGCCACCCGGCCGATCACCGCATATTCCGGGTCCATGCCGTTACTGAAGAAGAAGGAGAGGTTAGGGGCAAATTCATCGATGTCTAAACCGCGGGAAAGGTAATACTCGACAAAGGTAAAACCATTGGACAAGGTTAAGGCGAGCTGGGTGATAGGGTTGGCGCCGGCTTCGGCGATGTGGTAGCCGGAGATGGACACCGAATAGAAATTTCGCACTCTGTTCTGGGTAAAGTACTCCTGGATATCGCCCATCAGTTTTAAGGAGAAATCGGTGGAAAAGATGCAGGTGTTCTGGGCCTGGTCTTCTTTCAGGATATCGGCCTGCACGGTGCCGCGTACTTTTGAGATCGTGTCGGTTTTGATCTTTTGGTAGATGTCGGCCGGCAGTACCTGGTCGCCGGTGACGCCGAGCAGCATGAGGCCGAGCCCGTTGTGGCCTTCGGGGATGTCGCCATGGTAGACGGGGCGCTTAACGCCCTTTTCTTTGTAAATCCGGGCGATCTTTTGCTCGACTTCCTCTTCCAGGCCGTGTTCCTTGATGTAAACCTCGCATTCCTGGTCGATGGCGGCATTCATGAAAAAGGCGGTCATGATCGGGGCCGGGCCGTTGATGGTCATAGAGACCGAGGTCATCGGGTCTGCCAGCCTGAAACCGGAGTAGAGCTTTTTGGTATCGTCGAGGCAGCAGATGGAGACGCCGGCATTACCGATTTTGCCGTAAATATCGGGCCGGCGGTCCGGGTCGTCCCCATAGAGGGTGACCGAATCGAAAGCGGTGGAGAGGCGCTTGGCCGGGCTGGCTTTGGAAACGTAATGGAAACGCTTGTTGGTGCGCTCCGGCCCGCCTTCCCCGGCAAACATGCGGGTGGGCGCTTCTTCTTCGCGTTTGAACGGGAAGACGCCGGCCGTATAGGGAAATTCGCCCGGTACATTCTCCTGGAGGTTCCAGCGCAACAAGTCTCCCCAGCCCCGGTAGTGCGGCAGGCTGATCTTGGGTATTTTCTGGCGGCACAGGGTCTCCGTATAGGTCTTGACCCGGATCTCTTTATCCCTGACTTTGTAAATGTACTCATCCTGGCTGTAGCAGGCCAGTTTCTCCGGCCATCTTTCCAGGATTTTCTTGTTGGGGCCGTCGAGCTTAAGCTCCACTTCCCGGGATAATTCCTCGAGGCCGTTCTTGATCGCCTCTTTTTCGGCCACCGGGTATTTGTCGAGCGATTTGAGGGCTTCTTTTAGCCCGTAGAGTTCTTGGGCAATCTCCCGTTGCGCCTCCACCCATTGGTTGTAGCGGCGGATGGTCTCCGAAATCTCGGCCAGGTAGCGGGTGCGCTTGGGCGGGATGATGAATAACTTCTGCGACATGCCGGGCGTGATCTCGTAATGGGATGGGAGATCGGCCCCGGTCTTGGCGACAAGCTTTTCGATGACGACCTGGTAGAGACGGTTCATACCCGGATCGTTGAAATGCGAGGCAACGGAGCCGTAGACCGGGAGGTCTTCGTCTTTAACCTGCCAGAGTTTATGGTTCCGCTGGTACTGCTTCTTGACATCCCGCAAAGCATCTTCTGCACCCCGTTTATCGAATTTATTGATGGCGATGATATCGGCAAAATCGAGCATATCGATCTTTTCCAACTGGGTGGCAGCGCCATATTCCGGCGTCATCACGTAGAGACACATGTCGGAGTGATCGATGATTTCCGTGTCCGATTGGCCGATGCCGGAGGTCTCCAGGATGATCATATCGAACCCGGCCGCTTTCAATATCTGCACCGCCTCTTTGACGTACCGGGAGAGGGCCAGGTTGGATTGGCGGGTGGCCAGGGAGCGCATGTATACGCACTCGTCATCGATGGCGTTCATGCGGATGCGGTCGCCGAGCAGGGCGCCGCCCGTCTTCCGTTTGGATGGATCGACGGAAATAATGCCGACGCTCTTGCCCGGGAAGTCGTGCCGGAAGCGGATGACCACTTCATCCACGATCGAGGATTTGCCCGAGCCGCCGGTGCCGGTAATGCCCAGGATCGGGGCCCGCGAATGGGCGGCCATTTTTTCGAGTTTTTCTAAGATGGCTTGCGTCTCTGCCGGGAAGTTTTCCGCGGCCGAGATGAGTAGGGCAATGGCCCGGTAATCCCTGTTCTTGACCCGGTCGAGGATATCGACCGGCAGGTCTTTACCGGTAGGGAGATCGCAACCGGAGAGCAGGTGGTTGATCATTCCTTGCAAACCCATTTTCCGGCCGTCATCCGGGGAATAAATGTGGGCGATCCCGTATTGGTGGAGCATGTCGATTTCATCGGGCAGGATGACGCCACCACCACCGGCATAGATTTTGATATGGCCGCAGTCTGCTTTTTTCAGCAAATCGACCATGTATTTTAAAAATTCGTTATGGCCGCCCTGGTAAGAGGTGATGGCAATGGCCTGGGCATCCTCCTGGATGGCGCAATCTACGATCTCTTTGACCGACCGGTTGTGGCCCAGGTGGATGACCTCTGCGCCGGAAGCCTGGATAATGCGGCGCATGATGTTAATGGCCGCATCGTGGCCGTCGAACAGCGAGGCGGCGGTGACGATGCGAATCTTGTTTTTCGGTTTATACGCTTCTACTTCTCTAAACATGTCTCTATCCTCATGGTATTATGTCGATTGCCCTGCCAAAAAGAATCGCCATGAACAGTACCAGGTGTCTGGGTGCGAGTCGGGCGGGCAGGCGAGGCACTCGGTCTGGATGCGCGTATCGATGGCGGATGCAAAAGTCGAATATTCCACTATCCCGGCAGATTTGCACGGGTAATCGTCCAGGCCTTTTCGTTTCCGGGCCGATTGCACCCGGCAATCGTTCATCTGGAAAACGAAGCTTAAGTCTGTCTCTTCCGAGATCGATTGTCGATTGACCGAAGCGTAGAGCCGGAACATCAGCGCCCGCTTCAAACCTTCCAGCCCCGGTTTTTCTTCCAGCCCCAGGAAACGCTTGATCGACCGGGCTTCGAACGGGGAAAACGAAGCCCAGCAGGCATCGTTGGTTTTCTTGGCCGGACCCATACCCTGGCTGAATTCCACGGCCTGGAACCAGGTGCCGTCGTTGGCCAGCCAATTGGCCGCCACTGCTTCCCGCAATTTCTGTAAGGTTTCCGGCGGTAAGTTGACCAACGGTGCCGGCAGGCCGTCTTTGACCTCGAATCCCAGGGCCTTGCCCAGGCGCTGCACCTGGAGGGGGAGGCCCTGCTCCAGGACCGATTTGAGGGCTTCCTGGGCTTGGTCGCGGCCCAATTGCCGCTCCGCTTCCGCATACCACATGGCGTGGTGCATAAGGCTGCGCTGGAAATAGTCCATCACCAGGCGGGCGGTCTCTTCATGGGACAGATCGGAGATAAAAAGGGTCGTGTCATTCATGGCTTTTTCCTTTTATTTAAGATTTACTATAACAAAAACCCCCCTCCCTGTCAAGGTAACAGGCATTTTTGGATCATCCGGTTGGGGATTCGATCGGGGCGAGGGGAAGCGATAGCGGCCCGGATTAAAAAAGGTTATACGAAGGTGTAGAAAGCTGGCCCGAAATGAAGCCCAACCAGGCCAGCACGATGATGATGACGCCGAATACTTTGGTCAGGGAAGCCAAAGTCAACAGCCCGTCGTATTCATGCCTCCTGGGTTGCGGTTTACCGAGGTCGCTGCTCTCTTTGCGGGTATTGATGGCGATTTCCCGGATGGCTTCATACAGTTCGCTCGAATAATAGAGGAACAGACCGATAATCGTCCAGCCGATGGTCATTATCAAACCCAATAATGTTAGTCCTGGCATATGGCCTCCTTATCCTGGGGTTATTTATGGTATTTTTTGATGAACTCCTCGACTTCGGGTATGCCGCCCTGGTAAATGAGATAGCCGTTGTAGGGCTCGCCCTCGGTGATATCGCCGCAGATGGGCGTGAGCATGATCTCCTTGACCTTTTGCAGGTCTTTGGTCTGGCCAAGCGCCCAGGCGAGTTTGATGTAGGCCACTTCCGGCAACAGGTTCTCGGCCGGGATAACGCCTTTCTTCATCATGTCCCGGCCCGTCTCGTAGACGAACATGTGCACAAAGCCCCACAGGGTCTGTACGGTCATGTAGATGGCCACCCCGGCCCGGGTCGCCCTTTCGATGGCCGGGTACAGCGGCTTATTCACGTGTCCCAGGCCGGTGCCGGCGATAACGATACCCTTGTAGCCGTGATCGATCAGGGCATCGATCATGTCCGGGTGCATGTTGGGGTAATAGTAGAGCATGGCCACGCGCTCTTCGAAATGGGGATGGATGTTGACTTTCCGGTCATTGCGCCGGCGGTTGTAATCCTGGCGCAGGGGGGTGATCTTATCCCTGGTAACCATGGCCAGGGGGATATCGCCGATGGTCCTGAAAGTAGAGCGATAGGAAGAGTGCATCTTGCGGACCCGCGTGCCCCGGTGCAGCAGGGCGTACTCATCGGAGGTGGGGCCGAACATGCAGACCATCACTTCGGCGATATCGGACCGGGAAGCGGCGGTGGTGGAATGGATCAGGTTTAGGGCGGCATCGGAAGAGGGGCGATCCGACGAGCGCTGGGAGCCGACCATGATGATCGGTACAGGGGAATTCTGCACCATGAAGGAGAGGGCGGCGGCCGTATGGTGCATGGTGTCGGTGCCGTGACCGATAACGATGCCGTCTATGCCCTTTTCGATCTCTTTGCCGATGGCTTTGGCCAGGGCGATGTACTGCTCCGGGCCCATGTTTTCGCTGAAAACGGCAAAGAGCTTTTCCGTGGTCAGGTTGCAGATATCGGCCAATTCCGGTACGGCGCCGTAGAGCTCGCCGGGGGAAAAGGCCGGGATAACGGCGCCGGTGCGGTAATCGAGCCGGGAAGCGATGGTGCCGCCGGTGCCCAGGAGCTTGACACCCGGTTTGTTGGGGGAGGTGGGGAATTCCTTTTCCGGGATTTTGTAGTTGGCTTCCTTGTAGCCGTACTCTTTCATGTCGATGATGGTATCGATGGCAATGCCGATGTTGTAGCCGGTGGCCAATTTTAATACCAGGTGTTGGTCGTCGTCGTTTTCGGACCGGGGCAGGATGATGCCCTTGAATTCACCGCGGGTGGTATCAATGGCCGCCTCGCTCCATACCCGCATCTTGAAACGTTTTAAAGTATCTAGCGATTTTCCTTTGTAGCCTTTGAACATGTCAGTCATGGCGGGCCTCCTCGACTCTCCGGCGCAGCTCTTCCAGGCCCATGTTGCCCAGGGCGGCGCCACGCAGCTGACCCATGATCCACAGGATTTCTGCGTTCTCTCCTTTACTTTTGGAAATTTGCCTGAATTTCTCTCTTAACACCGGGATGTGCTCCAGGATTTCTTCATCTGTTTGGGCCCGGTACCCGATGGTGGTCAGCACCGACTCGAAGTCCATGTTGGGATGCTCGTAGACGACCGGCAACATGATCTTGAGAATGTCTCGCTTGAGCTTCTTCTTGATGATAAACGCGACTAGCTCGAAGATGCGGCGATAGTCGAATGGGGCAGAGGGGACGACCTGGCCTTCGATGTATTTCAGGTGCTGGCCGATCAGGGTGCCGGTAAACCTGGGCGGTTGGTTAAAGTCTTTGACGATTTTCTCGATTAAAGGAAAGAGATTGCGTTTCAAGATGTAGCGGAAAGCATCTTCCGGTATGCCCCAGGCGACCATTTGTCGATAGCATTCGACCACCTCCCTGGGCAGTCCCTGGCGGATGGCCTGGATCTGCGCCTCCTCGATCGGGATAGGGGCAGAATCGGTGTCCGGGTACATGCGGTCCGGGCCCGGTAAGACGCGCTCAAAGACGGTGGTGCCATCGGAAAAAGATTTTCGTGTCTCATTGGGCACCCGCTCGAAGGCCAGGCGGCAGCGTTCGTCGATGGTGTCTAAGGCAGTGGCTATATCGGCAACCGGGCCCCAGATCACCAGTTGGGCATCCTGGTCGCCGGCTTTGAACAATTTTTTGATGGGGGAGAAATCGCTGACATGGCCGTTCAAGATGCGGCTAAAAGACCGCTCTGCCCGGCAATCTGCCGGTACATCGGTAGGTTCATCCCGGTCCCAGGGCTCGGAGTGGATCATATGCGGTTTTTCGATGCAGGCAATGACCTTTAACCGGTCGCTCAGCTCGTTGGCGAAGGATTTTTCCGGTTGGGTAAAAAAGGATAAAATCCCGCCGAAGGCCGGCAGGTTGATGGCCACCCACTGGCAGCCAGCGGCTTTCTCTTTGCCGGCCAGCTCTAAGGCAGCCGGCATGATATCCGGGGAAATCACCTGCTGGCCCATCTTCCAGGCAGCCGGATCAGGCAGGCGCTGCCGCAGGATGTCCCGGATATCGAGTAAAGCCCGCTGGCGGAAACCCTCGTTGTGGGTGAGCTCGGGAATCCATTTGATATGGGCCACACCCTTGATCTCTACCCGCGTGCCGCCATCGATACTGACATTGACATCTTCCCGGGCCGCACCGATACCGGTGTTGACTTTGCCGGTGCTGCGGGCCAAAAAGCGGATATATTGGCCGGCTTCCGCCACTTCATCGGGGGTCAGCATGTCCGGGTAGGTGACGGTCTCGGTCAGGGGGATACCCAACCGGTCCGTGGTATAAATCCGCCAATGGCCGACATCCGAGACCTCGCGGCAAGAGTCTTCCTCGATACTAAGCTGGATGATCCGCACTTTCTTGTTCTTCAGGGGAATCTCGCCTTCGATGCCGACAATGGCCGTACGCTGGAACCCGGTGGGAATACTGCCGTCCAGGTACTGTTTACGGGTGATGTGCAGCTCGCCGACAATATTGGTCTTCAAGAGCAGGGCGATCTCGATAGCGATCTCCATCCCCTCCGGGTTGATGCGGAAAGGCGGCGTGTCGTCGAACTCATAGGTACAGGAAGATTCGTCCTTGATGCGGTAGATGATGTTCTTTTTGGTCTTAAATTCCATCAGCGCCGTACCGTCGTATTCTCCCAGCTCGCTCAAGGTTGGCCGCATGTGGCGGACCACTTCGACGTTGAACGCATCGGCCTGTTGGTATAGACCGGCCGGGCAGCGGCAGAAAAGCTTTTTCTTGCTCTTCAGTTGTTGGTGAACCTCCAGGCCCGATTTAAAGCCCAGTTTCGCATAAGTCTCGGGGGTGGCTTCTTTGCGGGGCACATAGCCGGTTTGCTGCCTCGTACTCATATAGTTTTTCACTGCATCGTAATCTTTCTTCATAGGATATTCCTTAGATTTTTAAGAGCATACTATATTGTCTTCAGCAGTTGATGTCAAGTCTTATGACCCAAAAAAAATTTTCTTTGCGGAAAATTTCGCTCTTGATTTCTTTCTTAAATTGGTATATTCTCTATCCTAAAGAATTACGGCAGCCAGGTCGAAGAAGAGGCCGCCTGTCTTGATTGCTGGTTCTACTGATGACGTATGATACTGAAATTTCCCATGATGGCCGGGTGATAGAGAAAGACAACGATAAGTACCTGGTCAAGATTATCTCCCGGTCAGCCTGTGCCGGGTGCCATACCCGGGGGCACTGCCCGGCCTCCGATCAGGCGGAAAAATTGATCGAGGTGGTTTCCCCAAAAGACCTGGCTGTGGGCGATGACGTATGGGTGATCATGGCCGAGAGACAGGGCCGGGTGGCGGTATTTTATGCTTTTGTGTTGCCTTTCCTGGTGATGACGATCATCCTTATCCTGGTCTATGTCCTGGCCGGGGATGAGCGGCTGGCCGGTCTCCTGGCCCTGGCCGGCCTGGGCCTATATTACCTGGGTCTCTATTTTTCCCGGCGTCACATCGGCAAAGACTTTGTTTTCACATTGGAAAAGATAAATAATGAAAAGAGGTAACCGGTGAATCCGACTATCCTGTATGCTGTCCTGATGTTGGGCATTGCTGCGGCCGGCTCGGCGATGATTCTCTTCGTCGTGGCCAAGAAGTTTTACCTGGAAGAGGACCCGCGCATCGATGGTGTGCTGGAGATTCTCCCCGGGGCCAATTGCGGCGGCTGCGGTTACCCCGGGTGCCGCGGTATGGCCGAGGCCCTGGTCAGGGCCGCCGATAAAGGCGACTTATCGGGTCTATCCTGCCCGCCGGGCGGTAATGAGACGATGAAAAATGTCGGCCATTTCCTGGGATTGGCCGTGGCCGAGGCCGAGCCCACAGTGGCGGTGGTGCGCTGTCACGGCACGCGCCAATCGGCACCGCAGAAACTGACCTTCGACGGCCCGGCGAGTTGCATCATTGCCCATGCCCTCTTCTGCGGCGAGAACGGCTGCCCGGACGGCTGCCTGGGCCTGGGCGACTGCGTCGCTGCCTGTGCGTTTGCGGCCATGTTCATGGACCCGGAGACCGGCCTGCCGGTGGTCGATGAGCACAAGTGTGTGAGCTGCGGCGCCTGCGTTAAAGCCTGCCCGCGGCATATTATCGAGATCCGGCCGCGGGGCAAGAAGGGGCGACGGGTATGGGTCGGTTGTATAAACCGGGAAAAAGGCTCGGTGGCAGCCAAAAATTGCCGGGTGGCCTGCATCGGTTGCGGTAAATGCGCCAAAGCCTGCCCGGAAAAGATCGGGGCGATTACGGTTGAGAATAACCTGGCTTATATAGATCCGAAAAAATGTATCGCCTGCGGCCTGTGTATCCCGGTCTGCCCGACCCAGGCCATACTGGCCACCTTCGAGTCCAGAAAAGTCCCGCCACCGGTCAAAGAGGCGGCGCCGGGGGTGCAACCATGAGACACGGTACGTTTAAAATTGGCGGCATCCATCCGCCGGAGAATAAATTATCGGCGAATATACCCATCGTTACCCTGCCGCCCCCGGCCCAGGCCATCCTGCATTTGGCCCAGAACCTGGGCGCTTCGCCGGTGCCGGTCGTCAAACCGGGCGATAAGGTCAGGGTCGGCACCCTGGTGGCCCGCGGCGAAGCCTTTATATCGGCCCACCTGCATTCGTCCGTATCCGGTACAGTGGCCCGTATCGATAATGTGCTCGACAGCAGCGGCTATAAGCGGAAGGCCATTGTCATCCAGGTGGAAGGGGACGAATGGGAAGCGGACATCGACCGCTCCCCGGATTTGGTCGCCGCCATCGATCTGAACCCCGGAGAAATCGTCGCCAAAATAAAAGAGATGGGCATTGTCGGCCTGGGCGGGGCGGCATTTCCCAGTCACATCAAATATATATTCCCGGCAGGGAAAAAAGCAGATACCCTGGTCATCAACGGAGTGGAGTGTGAGCCTTACCTGACCGCCGATCACCGGCTAATGATGGAGCGGCCCGACGACATCCTCATGGGCATCAGGATCATGATGATAGCCGGCCAGGTAGACCGTGCCGTTTTGGGGATCGAGGCCAATAAACCCGATGCCATTGCCATGATGACCGGCAAAGCCCGGGCTGTACCGGGGTTGGAAGTCAAGCCCCTGGAGGTTCGCTATCCCCAGGGCGCAGAGAAACAGCTCATCAAGGCCCTGCTCAACCGGGAAGTGCCGGCCGGCAAACTGCCCCCGGATGTGGGCTGCATTATTAACAATGTCGGCACGGCCCTGGCCATTTACGAGGCCGTCTTAAAGAATAAGCCCCTGGTCGACCGGGTGGTGACTATATCCGGGAAAGGGCTTTTGAAAACCGGCAATTTCAAGGTGCGCATCGGCACCCCGGCGCAGGCGCTGCTCGCTGCCCTGGGAGAAGAGTTGCCGGCCGGTACCGGCAAAATTATTTGCGGCGGCCCGCTGATGGGCAAAGCCGTCAATTCCCTGGATGTGCCCATTACCAAAGGTACGAGCGGTTTTGTCCTGGTCGCTGACCGCGAGGCTTATCGGCCAGCGGTCTGTAACTGCATCCGTTGCGCCCGCTGCGTGGGCGTTTGCCCGATGGGGCTTGAACCCTACTTGCTGGAGAGACTGGCTGTCAGGCAAAATTTCACCGCCTGCGAAGCGGCCGGCATTACCGAGTGCATGGAGTGCGGCTGTTGCAGCTTTGCCTGTCCAGCGGCCCGGCCATTGCTCGATTATATCCGCCTGGGCAAAGCCCAGGTGATGCGGTCGATAAGAGAAAGGAGATGATGATGAACAAGCGCCTGATCGTTTCGCTTTCTCCCCACGAGAAAGGCGATATGAGTGTCGAAAAGATCATGTGGGGGGTGGTTATTGCCCTGGCACCGGCTTTCCTGGCCTCCATCTACTTCTATGGCTTGAATGCCGTCCGGGTGGTGGTACTGGGAATGGTCTTCTGCACCGGCATCGAGTACCTGCTCCAGAAATTCGTGCTCAAGCAAGGGGTCACTGCCCTGGACGGCAGTGCGGCCGTGACCGGTATCCTGCTGGCTTTCAACCTGCCGGCCACAATACCCTGGTGGCAATTGTTCATCGGTTCGCTGGTGGCCATCGGCGTGGCCAAGATGACCTTCGGCGGCCTGGGCAAGAACCCCTTTAACCCGGCCCTGGTCGGGCGGGCCTTCATGTTGGCCAGTTTCCCGGTCAGCATGACCAGTTGGCCCACACCGCTGGTCAGCCTGTGGACGCTAAAAGCAGATGCGGTCACCTCGGCCACCTCCCTGGGGATTCTCAAAGAGGGTGTCAAGCTAGGGAAAACCCTGCCGCAATTGGCTGATCGATTGCCGTCCCATGTCGATCTCTTTATCGGCAATGTGGGTGGCTGCCTGGGCGAGGTCTCGGCCCTGGCCATCCTCATTGGTGGAGTATACCTACTCGGCCGGAAGATCATTACCTGGCACATTCCTGTTTGTTATTTGTTGTCTTTAGCCGCTTTTACCGGCGTTTTCTGGTTCATCGACCCGGGCAAATATGCCGATCCGCTGTTCCATATCCTGGCCGGCGGCGCCATGTTGGGTGCCTGGTTCATGGCCACCGATCTGGTCACCAGCCCGATGACGCCCGCCGGGCAGGTTGTCTTTGCCCTGGCCGGCGGCATCCTGTGCGGCGCTATCCGCATTTTCGGCTCTTACCCGGAAGGGTGTTCCTATTCGATCCTGGTCATGAATGCCTTTGTCCCGCTGATCGACCGGGCCTTTAAACCCAAACGGTTCGGCTCGGAGGTCAACTATGGCTGAGCAGAAGAAATTACCCTCTACTTTTAAGAATATGGTGATCGTGCTGACCACTATTTCCCTTTTATCGGCATTGGCCCTGGGTTTCACCTATAATCTGACCAAACAGGCGCGTGGGCAGGTGGCGGTGCAAAAGACACTCAAGTCCCTAAAAGAGGTGTTGCCGCCCTTCGATAACAACCCCGACCGGGAAAAACGCCTGGTCAAAGATGCGGCTAACCTGGAATCGGAAATATTCCCGGCCCGGATGGGTAATGAACCGGTCGGTACGGCGGTCAAGACCTATTCGACCAAGGGTTATGGCGGGCAAATCTGGGTGATGGTCGGTTTTGACCGGGACAACAAGATCGTCAATATAGCGGTGGTGGAGCAGAAAGAGACGCCCGGTCTGGGGGCAAAAGTGGGCGAACCGGCCTTTAAAGACCAGTTTAATGGGAAAGACCCGGGCGTTTTCGATATGCGGGTCAAGAAAGATGGCGGTAAAGTGGATGCCATTTCGGCGGCCACCATCACCTCCCGCGCCTTTGCCGACGCCGTCAAGCGGGCTTATGATCTGGTGACGAAAGGAGACCGAAAATGAACTTAGCCAAAGAATTATTCCGCGGCCTGGTCAAGGAGAACCCCACCCTGGTGCTGATCCTGGGCATGTGCCCGACCCTGGCCGTGTCCAATGCCGCCATCAACGGCGTCGGCATGGGACTGGCCGCCACTGTGGTCCTGGTCGGCTCGAATGCGGTCATTGCCCTGATCAAGAACCTGATACCCGATAAAGTTCGTATACCGGCCTTTATCGTGGTCATTGCCAGTTTTGTTACCATCATCGACCTGGGTATGGCCGCCTATACGCCGGACCTCCATGCCCAGCTCGGCATCTTTATCCCGCTGATCGTGGTCAACTGTATCATCCTGGGGCGGGCCGAAGCCTATGCCCAAAAGAACAGTGTGCTGGCTTCGGCGGTGGATGGGGTGGTCATGGGCCTGGGTTTTACTTGCGGTTTAACCATCCTCGGCAGCGTGCGGGAGATACTGGGCGCCGGTGCCATCTTCGGCCATAAGATCGGCCCATTGGGGGATTATACCATCCTGCTCTTTATCCTGCCCCCCGGCGCATTCATTGCCCTGGGTTATTTCATCGCCATTGTCAACCGCGCCCAGAAGAAGCGGATATAAAGGAGATAGCGCATGGAATACGTCATTATCATCATCAGTGCTATATTTGTCAATAACATCGTGTTCGCCCAGTTTTTGGGCATTTGTCCTTTTTTGGGCGTCAGCACCCGCATCGGTACGGCCTCCGGCATGGCGGCCGCGGTGGTATTTGTCATGACCCTATCGACCCTGGTCACCTACCTGTTGCAGGTCCTGGTTTTGACCCCGTTAAAAATCGAGTTCATGCAGACCATCGCTTTTATTTTGGTTATCGCTTTCCTGGTGCAGATGGTCGAGCTCATCATGAAGAAGGTCAGCCCGCCCCTGTACCGCGCCCTGGGCGTTTACCTGCCGCTGATTACCACCAACTGCACCATCCTGGGCGTGGCCCTGCTGGTATTCCGCAAAAATTACACCCTGCTGCAGAGCGTGGTATTTGCCGTGGGCACCTCGGTCGGGTTCGGCCTGGCGCTTATCATATTTGCCAGCATCCGGGAACGGATGGAGCTCAGCGACATACCGGAGGCCATGAAGGGCGTACCCATTTCCTTGATCACGGCCGGGCTCCTGTCCCTGGCTTTCATGGGCTTCTCCGGTATGGTCTGATTCTTTCAACCAGGCTATTTCCTGGGTTCCGGGAGCCGGCCTTCTGTCCAGGGCGCACCGGCTTTATCCAGTCCCTCTTCCAGGTTCTTTAGATCGACCTCCAATAACTGCTTCAGTGCCGCTGCCTGGACCTGGTACTCTTCGGAGATGATCCGGTACTGGTCTTTGGCCGTCTGGGTCGGGATCGAGGTCGAGCGCCACAGGCCATAAGACATTTGCTGGAAGCGGTCGGTGATGGCCGGGGGTTGGTTCTCATTCCGTTTGTTCAGCGTTTCGTCGCCGGAGAAGGCCCGATCGATGTCGCGCACCCGTTTTTCCAGGTTATCGGTCGCCGCCATCAGTTCCGGGGAAGCAGCCGGGGTATTGGATAGGGCGATCTTGATCGATTTTATTCTTTTGGACAAATCCGCGACTGCCTGGGCCGTGCCCATGACCAGGCGGCCCAGCTCTGTTGCCTGTCGTTGGAATTGCGCCAGGGCTCGGCGATCTTCTGCCGGCAGGCTGGTATTTTCCAGCACCCGGGCGGTAAAAGATCGCGACCCGGCAAGTGCGGTATACTGGCCGTCCACGCACTTACCGAGAGAGACCTGGTATTTTCCGGGCATGGCCAGCAGGCTGCTGCCGGAAAAGGGCTTACTGTTTTCATCGACCGGTTCGATATCCGGCCAGCGTAGGTCCCAGGTGATCCGTTGCATACCGGCTTTGGCCGGTGCTTTCAGACGGCGCACCACCTGGCCGGCCCCGTCGGTGACCGTGAACAAAAGATAAGGCGGCTCCTCTTCATCTTCGGCCCGCAGTTGGTCGAAGGTGGGGTAGGTGATGGGTATACCCTTATCCAGCGCCTTTTTCTCCGCTTCTTTCCGTTTATCTTTGCGGCTCTTGAGCGATTCTTCCAGGTAATAGGTAAAAGTAGCGCCGAAATCGGGGTTTTTCCCGGCGTAATAGGTGCTGCCCTGGCCGTAAAGGGCTTCGGACTGGATGAACATCAGGGCATCTTTAACCGGGAAGAGCAGGCCCTCTTCCTTGAGAGAGCCGGGCGTAAGCTGCCTGAGCGGTGTGTAGTCGTCCAGGATGTAGATGCCCCGGCCAAAAGTGGCCAGCACCAGGTCGTTTTCCCGCTCCTGGATGGCGATATCAAACACGGCAATGCACGGGATCTCGCCTTTCAATTGTACCCATTTTTTGCCCCCATCGATGGTGAAGAAGGCGCCAAACTCGGTGCCGGCAAAGAGCAGGTCGGGGTTGACATGATCCTGGGCAATGGTGTAGACCGTACCGCGGTCGGGCAGGTCGGCCTTGAGCGATTGCCAGGTCTTGCCCCGGTCGATGCTTTTTAACAGGTAGGGTTTGAGATCGTTATTCTTGCGACCATCGAATGAGGCGTACACCGTGTCCGCATCGTGCCGCGAGGCCAATAAACAACTCACATACGTCATATCGGGCACGCCGGGGAATTTTTCATAAGCTGTCCAGCGGGTGCCGCCATCCTCGCTGACCTGGATCAGGCCGTCGTCTGTGCCGACATAGAGCAGGCCCTCTTTTAGATGGGATTCATCGAGGGAGACGATGTTGCCGAAATAGGAGGTCGAGGCATTCTTGGATGGCACATCGGGCGGCTGGATCTTACCCATGACCGGCAGTTGGTTGCGATCGAGTTGCCGCGTCAAATCGGGGCTGACCGGCGTCCAGGTATTGCCCCGGTCATCGCTGCGGAAGAGTTTATTGGCGGCAAAGTAGAGACGGGTGTGAAGGAAAGGGCTGATGATCAGCGGCGAATTCCAGTTCCAGCGAAAAACTTCGCCTTTGGGCGGTTGGGGCTGGATGTCGATACTCTCGCCACTCTTCTTATCGAAGCGGGCCAGGCCGCCGTGTTGGGACTGGGCGTAAATGATATTCGGGTCTTTCGGGTCGATCTGCGATTCGAAACCATCCCCGCCCTGGGTGATGAACCAATCGGCATTAACGATGCCGTATTCGTTTATGGTCCGGGAAGGGCCGCCCATGCTGCTGTTGTCCTGGGTGCCGCCGTAAACGTAGTAGAAAGGCAGGCTGTTGTCCGCCGAGATGCGGTAAAACTGGGTCACCGGCAGGTTGCACTTAAAGAGCCAGTTTTCCCCATTATCGAAGGTCTCATAGATACCGCCGTCCCCGCCGATCAGCAGGTGCCGGGTATCGTTGGGGTCGATCCAGCAAGCATGGTCATCGACGTGACGGAACTTGTTGCCGACCGGGTTCCAGGTCTTGCCGCCATCCAGGCTGACGCGGCTGACTGTATCCAGCGAATAGACCTTGTTTGCATCCTTGGGATCGCAATAGATGCGGTTGTAATATTGCGGGCTCCGGCTCATATAGCCGCTCATCTTCTCCCAGGTTTCTCCCCGGTCGGGCGAGCGGAAAAAGCCGCCGCTGTCGTGTTCGGCTTCGACGATGGCATAGACGACATCGGGATTTACCGGCGAGATGGCCAGGCCGATGCGCCCCAGGTTCCCGCCCGGCAGGCCGGACGTAACCTTCTTCCAGGTGGCCCCGGCATCGGTCGATTTGTAGATGGCGCTCTCCGGGCCGCCGTTGATCAGGGTAAACACGTGGCGCCGGCGCTGGTAAGCGGCGGCATACAGGATATCCGGGCGGTTTGGATCGATGACGATATCGGTGATACCGGTGTTTTCGCTGATGGTTAAGATCGTTTTCCAGGTCTTGCCGTTATCGGTACTCTTGTACAATCCCCGGTCGCCGCCGGGTCCCCAGAGCGGGCCCTGTACAGCCACGTAAACATGCGAATTGCGCGGGTCGAGGACGATGCGGCCGATATGTTCCGAGTTTTTCAGGCCCATATTGGTAAAACTCTTGCCCCCATCTTCCGAGCGGTACACGCCGTCGCCGTAGCCGATGGCCCGCTGGCTATTGTACTCGCCGGTGCCCACCCAGACCGTATGGGGGTTATTCGGGTCGATGACCACCGAAGCGATCGAGTAGGCGCCGTAGTTGTCGAAGATCGGCGCCCAGGTGGTGCCTGAGTTAACGGTCTTCCACAGGTTACCCGAGGCCACGCCCACGTAGTATTCGCTGGGGTTCCTGGGGTTAACGGCCAAATCGGCGATGCGGCCGGAAGTAAAGGCCGGGCCGATGCATCTCAATTTTAGGCCCATAAAGGTGCCCGAGTTTAAGGGGTCTTTGGGTTTATCCCCGGCCGGTTTATCTGCGGCCGGGGATAGCCCGGTCAACAAGAGCAAACATGCGATTACAGCATAAAACTTTTTCATCCTGGTCTCCTTTTCTAAAATGTTGGTTAAAAAATGTGATACGCAAAAAAAAACCATTGGTTTATCATTCCCTGGATCTGTACAACTTTTAAGGAATCATACTACCTTAGTTTGAGGTGATTTAGCCATTTTTTTACACCCAAAAATACAACCATTGGCCGATTGCATTCTCTTTTTTTTATAGTAAAATTGATTTCCTTTCGAATATGAACGATTCTCTCGAGATCATGAAGATCATTGACAGGCAGATTGTTTGAGAAGTAAAAAAATAAAAATCTAATGAGGAGGTTCACCAGATGAAAAGATTCAATCTTTTTCTCGTTGTGTTACTCGTTTTTGGTTTGACTTTTGCTGCTGCTGAGCAGAAGGTCAACCGGGGCAAGCTCGTCTCGTCCTCACCCGATGAAACTGTGTTCCAGTTCAAGCTTGACTCTTACGATGTCAAGCGGGTGCAGGCCGCAGGCAGTGAAACCGTTGTCTTAACCGCCCCCCATGCTGGCCAGATCATGAAAAAAGGCGCCCCTGACCTGCTGAAATTCTCAGAGGCCATCATTGTCCCGGACAGAGGGAAGATGAAAGTCAAATTGGTCGATGCCACCTATGTCGATTTCGAAGACTTTCGTATTGCGCCGTCCAAAGGCAATTTGCTGAGGTCGATCAATCCCGAGACCATTCCGTTTGTATTCGGTAACGAGTACAAACGGGATGCTTTCTTCCCCGGGAAATTAGCCGAAGTCGGCAAACCCTATGTGGCCAGGGATTTCCGCGGCCAGGCCGTGCTGATCTATCCCTTCCAGTATAACCCGGTGAAGAACACCCTGCGGGTCTATACGTCGATGACCCTGAAAGTCATGAAAGAGGGCGATAAGGGCGACAATGAGTTCACCCGCAATCAGCCGCTCGATTACAACAACCTCAACGACGAATTCAAGAGCGTCTATTCCCGTCACTTCCTCAACTTCAATGCCCTGGAGAAATCCAATTCCTCTGTACAGTATACCCCCGTGCAGCCCAACATCGGCAACATGCTGATCGTCTCCCATGCCGATTTCATGGATGAGATGGCCGGTTTCGTTACCTGGAAAGAGAGCTATGGCTACAACGTAGACATGGTGAGTTATGCCACCATCGGCAGCGCCGCTGCCTTGAAGACCTATGTGGCCAACTACTACAACACCAACGGCCTGGTCTTCCTGCTGCTCGTCGGCGACAACGCCCAGGTACCCGTATCCAGCACCACTGCCGGTGACTCGGATGCCAACTACGGCTTCATCGTCGGCAGCGACCATTACCAGGATATCTTTGTCGGCCGTTTCTCTGCCGAAACCGCCGCCCATGTCACCACCCAGGTCGACCGCACCATCTATTACGAGCGCGACCTGGCTTCTTCGGCCACCTGGTTCCGCAAGGCCGTGGGTATGGCCTCTTCGGAAGGCCCCGGTCATCTCGGCGAATACGATGCCACCCACATGGACTACATCATGACCGACCTGACCAACTACGGTTATACCATCTCCAAGAACTACCAGACCGGCGGCACCGCTGCCAACCTGACCACCTTGATCAACAACGGTACCGGTACCATGTGGTATTGCGGTCATGGCAATTACGATGGTTGGTACTGCGGCTGGTCTTTCCTCAATGCCCAGGTAGCCGCCCTGACCAACAGCAACATGTTGCCGGCCATTTTTTCGGTCGCCTGCCAGGTCGGTAACTTCAAGAGCTATACCTGCTTCTGCGAGTACTGGCTGCGTGAGCTCAACGGCACCTACCCGGCCGGCGCAGCGGCCCATGCCGGTTCGACCATCAACCAGTCCTGGAACCCGCCCATGGATGCCCAGGATGAGATGTGCGATATCCTGATTTCGAGCTCCGGTCCCAAGCGGACATTCGGCGGCGTATTCGTTAACGGTATGTTCAAGATGATCGATATCAACGGCACGGCCGGCTCCGATATGGCCGATACCTGGGTCTGCTTCGGCGATGCCTCATTGCAGTTGCGTACCCCGGGTACACCCGATGGCCCCGTCTCCGGTCCGCAGCCCCCGACGGCTAATTTCTCGGCCAGCCCCAACCCGGTAGTAATCGGCGGTACCGTTAATTTTACCGATGCCTCTTCGGGTAGCCCGACGTCCTGGGCCTGGTCTTTCGAGAGCGGCAATCCGGCCACCAGCACAGTCCAGAACCCGAGCGTCACCTACAGCGCCACCGGCTCCTTCAATGTTACCCTGACGGCCACCAATGCCCAGGGCAGCGATGGCGAGACCAAGGTCGATTACATCGTCGTCAATCCCTCCGGCCCCACCTATTGCGCTTCCCAGGGCAATAGCCAGGCCGATGAATGGATCGCCAAAGTACAGGTAGGTAGCGGTATCAATAATTCTTCCGGTGCTTCCCCCTATTCCAACTTCACCGCGATCGTCGGTAACCTGACCAGGGGCACTGCGGCCAGCGTCACGCTGACCCCCGGGTATTCCGGCACCATCTATACCGAGTACTGGAGAATCTGGATCGATTACAACCATGACGGCGATTTTGCCGACACCGGCGAACAGGTTCTTGCCAAGTATGGTAAGAGTGCCCGCACCGGTACCTTCACCCCGCCCACTACCGCCCTTACCGGCAACACCCGCATGAGGGTATCCATGAAGTATGGTGCTTACCCCACTTACTGCGAAACCTTTACCTACGGTGAAGTCGAAGACTACACGGTCAATATTCTGTAAACAGCAGTATCGTTTCGAGTGAATAAAGATACCGGGGCGTTTTTCAAAACGCCCCGGTATCCCATTTTAAGAGGGGAATAGTATTCTTTTTCTCAGGGCGAGACAAGGGGAATTGAGATATCTATTTTAAGCGGTGATCCAGCCTTTTTTGTAGAGCAGGCGGGCGGAGAGAATGGAGAGAAGGACGCAGACCGGTACGGCCAGGGCCGTATTGACTTTGAGGATGGAAAACACGATACCCAGGGCCAGGGGAATAACGGCCAGTTTAAAACCCTTGAGGATAAAATAGGCACCCAGGGAACCGAACAGGGCCGGCAGGATTTGCTCGAAAGCCGGTTTTAACACCGGGTTTTGCAGGGCACCGGACAGGGGCACCAGCAGTATCACCCCTAAGACCAGGATCAACTCGCAGACAATCACCGATCCGGCCATGGCGATGGTAGAAATAATATTGCCTTCTTTGCTGGCCGGCTCCACCTCGGCCGCTTCCATGGCTATGGCCGCACAGGGCACTTTTAGGTTGGAGATATTGCCGGTGGTGTAAGAGATATAGAGGCCGCTGATGCCGACGATGGGATAAAAGGAGAGAATCTCGGCTATGGAGAGGGGGATCATAAAAGAGGAAACCGTAACAATGCCGGAGACCAGGCCCCTCGTCGGGGGGAGGATGCCGAAGATCAGCCAGATGATGAGCGGTACGCCGAAAGCCAGTAAGATGCAGGCCATGATGGTGGCCCGGCCCAACCGGTGCACCTGGCGCTCGAAATCATCGATAACGGGTAATGGGGTATTTAAGTTTGTCATAAATGCCTCCTAAGAAAATAACCGGGCAAACAGGACGGCCCCGGCCATGGCCCCGATCATACTGATGGGCAGGGCAAATTCGGTCAGCCCTTTGAGGTTGAATTTCTTGATGAGCAGGGCGCAGATGGTCATCAGGACGGCGCCGGTGCCTAAAGTCAGGAGCGGTAGGCCCCCGGCGGTCAGCGGGCCGGACAAAAAGACGCAGATAACGCCGAAGAAAGCGGCGCTGGTTACCACCTTCATCCAGTTGGGGTCACGGTTTTCGATTTTTCCATATTGTTTTTTGATCGAGCGGGCAAATAAAAATACCATCAGGCCCGACCAGGTAGCGCCGATGGTCATCACCCAGGCCGAGTTGGCAAAGACGTATTGCGTATAACCTGCCCCACCCAGACCGTCTATGCCCATGGATTTGGCCCCGATACCGGCGGCCAGGAGCTCGTAAGGCGCAGAGCCGATGACCGCCAGGCGGATCCAGGGTAGGGGTACACCGAGCACGCCGGCCATTGCGATCAGGGCGATGACGATGGGGATAGAGGGGATGATGGCCGCCACCATACCGGCGCGCAGGCCCTTGAACATGCGTTTTTGGGAGAGACCGATCCTCTTTCCCTCTTTCCAGGCCAGGCCGATGAACAAGATGGCCTGGACCATGATACATAGCAGGATGACTGCGCCGCATAGGTAGAGATAACCCGAATTGGCCAGTTTCAAGTAACCGTCCATTGTTTCCTCCAGGAAAAGCGATTCATGTAAAGAGATTCCATCTTAACAAAAATCCCCCCGCCTGTCAATTTTTCCCGCCATTTATCGATAAGGCGAAAAAATAGGGAGCTAGATAGTTAAGGCCACTTTATTAGACGATATTTCCTGTTCCACGTAGAAACGGCTCCATTGCCATCCACCTTTTCGCATTCCCGGTAAGGGACGATAGATCGCCTGGCAGTCATTTTAACCGGGCACACCGGCCGCACCCAGGGCCAAAACCTGGAGGCACAGGGAGTGCATCCAGGTGGCCGGGATTATCGAATTAACCGGTGTAACCTGGAATTAGGATGACGAAGGAGCCGAAATAAAGACCCCTTCGCCAACCTGACGCTTTCCTTTTAAACTAACGCTGGACGCAACAGCGGCTTTTTCAGGGAGTCCGCTGGAGCAGTTTATCAGACAAAAAGTTTCTTTTTTGAGAAAGCTTGATTAGTAACGGCCACCACCGCCGCCCGGTCTACCACCCGGTCTGCCGCCGCCGCCGCCCGGTCTGCCACCCGGCCGACCACCGAATCTGTTGCCGCCGCCAGGTCTGCCGCCGCCGGGTCTGCCGCCGCCGAACCTATCTTCTCTGGGACGGGCTTCATTCACATTGACCGCTCTTCCCATTAACTCTGTCCCATTCATGCCATCAATGGCAGCCTGGGCTTCCGTCGCAGAGGCCATCTCCACAAAACCAAAGCCTCTTGTTTCTCCTGTAAACTTGTCTTTCACCACGGTGGCGGATTCGACATTACCAAAAGCCTCGAAGGCCTTGAGTAAATCTTCATCCCTGACATCGCGAGATAAATTACCTACGTAAATTTTCATTCTTTATTCCTTTATACTGAATTGTCCGGTTTGTTGCCGGGCATTCTTTTTATTTTTTGTTCTTTTCAAGGCTAGACCATAGAGTGATGTGTTAGATCTTTCACGTCGATTTTCATGAAACTTGCCGTAAAACAGATATTTATTTTATCCATGAGCCTATTGTAACTGAAAAAAAAATATTGTCAAGGAGCCTACGGAAAAAAAATTTCCGATCATCATTTTTGGCAGGTAGGGCAGAAGTAAGAGCTGCGCCCGGAGATTTTAAGCCGCCGGATAGGGGTGGCGCAGGAGAAGCAGGGGAGGTCTTCCCGTCCATAGACTTTGAGGCTGTACTGGTTTTCACCTGTCGCACTCAGCGGCGGGCGATAATCGGAGAGGGTGGTGCCTTTGTTATCTATGGCGGCCTGGAGAATCCCGGAAATCTCCCGGTCCAAACGCCGACGTTTGGCTGCCGGCAGGCCGGCCGGTAGAGTGAGGGGGTGGATACGGGCGGCAAAGAGCGATTCATCGGCATAGATGTTGCCGATGCCGGAAATGACCCGTTGATCCAGGAGAACGCTCTTGATGGGGCGTTTGCCCTTAATGCCGGTTAACGCCTGCCGGACGGCATCGGGCTTAAGGGGATCGGGTCCGAGTTCGGGTAGGAGGGGCTGCTGGGGGGGCCACAGTTTTATCTTACCGAATTTACGCATGTCGATAAAATAGAGGGTGCACCGGCCGGCAAAGGTGAAAGTGGCCCGCAGGTATTTTCGGTCCTTTTCCCCGGGGTAAAAGACCAGGCGGCCGCTCATTCTTAAGTGAATGGTCAGGTGCCAGCCGCTGTCCAGGGCAAAGCAGATGTATTTCCCCTGGCGGAAGATGCGGGTGATCGAGCAATCGACGAGCTTGCGGGCGGCCTCCAGGGGGTCCCCGACCAGGCTGCCCTGATTGTGGAATTCCACGCCGACCAGGCGTTGACCGGTTAGTACCGGCTGGAGTTCCCTGACAATGGTTTCTACTTCGGGTAATTCGGGCATGACGACCTTACCATTAACTAAACGCTGTTCTTGAGCGATTCCACATGAAGGTGGATTATAGCCAAAAGCCCAAAAGAAGTCAATCGAAAAAAATTTTCCCAACCGTCGATTTCTTGATATTCCCGGGACCCATCTCCAGTCTAATCGACCCAGCGAAAACACCTCCTGGCAGCTATATCCCGCAAAAATCACTCCCCCAGGCGGATGATCCAGGTTATTATGCGGGGATCAAGCCTGGGGTTTGGTTTTGTCGAGCGCGGAGCCGACCAACTCCAGGTATTTTTCATAGGTATAATGAAGCCGGCAGAACCCGGTTGCCCGTTGGGCGGTCAGCCGGCCGGCATCGGAGACGGCGGTTTCAATGCCCTGGGCCAGGCCCTGGGCCGTGGGCTCCACCAGGATGGCGATCTCAGGCGTGACCGATTGGGTATGGGTGTAGAGATTGGTGGCCACCACCGGTATACCGCTCTTCAGGAAGGAGTAGATTTTTAGCGGGATATTGGTGCCGAGTACCCGGGGCGAAACAAGCACATGGGAAGCCTGGATATAATAAGGGATATCGCCGGGCGGCTTTTGACCCAGGAGCAAGACCTGATGTGAGAGACCTTGGCCAGCGATCTTTGCCCTGAGTTCTTCCACCTGCTGCGGTTTGCCGCCGATCAACACCAGCCGGAATTTTTCATCTAACCGGCCGGTGGCTTCGAGCAACAGGGGAATGCCCTGGTAAGGTTCGAGTGTCCCGGCATAGAGGATGATCTTTTTGCCGGCGCTGCCGATTTCTTCCTTGATTAAAGCCAGTTTTTCGGGGTCCAGTCGGTCGCCGGTATCATCGATAAAATTCTCGATAACGGTTAATTTTTCGCTCTCCGTAATCGTGGCCGCATAGTCGTACAGGGCTTTACAAATCACGATCACCGACTTGGCGTTGCGCAAGGAAATTCTTTCGATACACCTGAAAAAGGCAATCAGCAGTTTTGACCGGGTAAACTGGAAATTGGTCATCTGCTGCACCAGGGAGGAGTGCATGTCGTAGAGGTGGGGTGTACCGGTCATGCGGCTGAAAAAAGCGCCCATGATATTGGCCTCTTCATGGGTGTGAAGCAAGTCGTAACGTCTGCGCAGGAGCCGGCCCAGGACCTTAGAAAAAAGGAAGATATCGAGCCAGATCTTGGCTGCCGAAGGCCCGGTCTTGACCGAGCGAACGAACGGGGGCCTGGCAGAGCGGAATATCCGTAATCCGCGGATCTCCTTATCCTGGCCGAACGGGTAGGTGACCAGGTCTACTTCGTGCCCCAGGTCACCGAGGGCCCTTAAGCGAAAGTATTCGGAAAACGGTGTGCCGCGTGGTTCAAAAAATGGTTCGGGTGCGATCATCAATATTTTCATCGGTAAATCCCAGGGCCTCCCGGATGGAGTAAACATTTTTGTTTAGGCCTTCGTGATAGATTCTCGACAGCATCTCTGCCAATAGTCCCAGGGTGATAACCTGGAAACCCAGGAATATGAGCAGCACCGTCAAGAACAGCAAGGGGCGATCTGCCGATTGCTGCAAGATGTATTTGGAATAGGTGATATACAGGCCGCTAATAAAGCCTGTCCCCATCATGAGCAGGCCCAGGGAGCCGAAAATTTGCAGGGGCCGGTGAGAAAAGGACAGGAGATAGCGGATAGAGATAACATCGAGGATGACCCGGACGGTGCGGCCCAGGCCGTATTGGGATTTGCCGAAGCGGCGCTGGCGATGGTTGACCGGGATCTCCACGGATTTGACACCGATGCGGGAGGCTAAGGCCGGGATATAGCGGTGCATCTCCCCGTACAATTTGAGGCTCTTGACCACAGCGCGCCGGAATCCCCGCAGGGTGCAGCCGTAATCGCGCAACTTCACGCCGGTAATCCTGGAGATGAGCTGATTACCGAAATAAGAGGGGATGCGTTTGGTGAAAAGCTTGTCTTTCCTGTCCTTCCGCCACCCATTGACGATATCGTATCCCTCCAGCAGCTTATCGACTATCATCGGGATATCGGCCGGATCATTCTGCAGGTCGCCATCGAGGGTGATCACCAGGTCGCCGCAGCAGTGGGCAAACCCGGCAGATATGGCCGAGCTCTGGCCGAAATTTTTGCGAAAATCGATCACCTTCACCCGTTTATCTTGCCGGTGCAGGTCCCGCAATTTTTCCAGGGAAAGGTCGGTGCTGCCGTCGTTGATGAAAATGATCTCAAAATCCCGGTAGCGACCGCTAACCGCAGTCACAATCTCCTGGTACAGGATGGGTATGTTTTCCTCTTCATTGTAGATGGGGATGACCAGGGAGAGGAAAATACCTGGCTTCACTGGTATGTTAGCTGTTTCATTCATTTAAGTGCCCTTGAAGGGTTTTTAATAGGGCCATTATATAACCTTTAGCAAAAAAATTCAATAACCTGGGCCTTCAAGGGGCTTGTTTTTTCCAGAAAAAAATATTAATATATACCGGGTTGTTAGCTTCAAGGAGTGAATATGAAGAATTTGAACGATTTAATCGCCCTTTTAAAGGTCGAGATAGCCAGACCCGAAAAGGAAGTAGCCTTTCATAAGGTGATCGAAGAGATCGCCCAGTTTTATATGGAGAACCTTGGCCTCAAAGAAGAAGAAATAGCCATATTTTTAGCCAATGATGAGAAGACCATCTTATCGTTTGCCCATCCCGCATACCTGATCAACTCAGGTATGATCCCGATCAATTCGACCGAAGCGACTGCCGCGGCCATTTTCCGCCGGGGCGGGGGCGTGCTCGATAACAACTTCCAGCAGCAGCGACATCTTTCGGTATTCGAGATCATCCCGACACCGGATAAAGTGGTTAAGCCCTTATGGAAGATGATGGGTGCGCTCATCCCGGCCGAAGGAGAGAAAGTCGGCGTCATCGAGCTCTCCCGCCGGGCTCCGGTTTACGAAGATGCCGGGGAGGATTTCATGCGGGAAGAATTGGAGTTCCTGGCCGGCAGCATCTTAAAATTGGGTTTTTTTATCAAAAAGGTCATGCCGAGTAATTTCAGGGGAAAAATCACGTGAAAGAACAACTCAAGAAAATACTGTTAAGAAAATCGGTGCTGACCGGTCGCGAGTTCAAACTCGCCTCCGGCAAGACCAGCAATTTCTACGTCGATGCCCGCATCACCACGCTCGATCCGGAGGGTGCCTACCTGTGCGGTAAGATATTCCTCGACATGCTCAAAGATTTTCCCGTCGAGGCTGTCGGCGGCTATTCCATCGGTGCAGACCCCATCGTCACCGCCATCGCCGTGTTGAGTTTCCTGGACGGTAAACCCATACCGGCCTTTATTATCCGCAAAGAGGAGAAGACCCACGGCACCGGCAAGGTGATCGAAGGCAACTTCCCCAGCAGTGGGGGCCGGGTCGCCATTTTCGATGATGTGGTCACCTCCGGCGGTTCCATCCTGAAAGGGGCCAAACAGGTCGAGGCCAACGGCGGCCAGGTGGCCGTCATCATGTCGGTTATCGACCGCCAGGAAGGCGGCCGGGAAGAGATCGAGGCCGCCGGTTACAAACTCTTTTCTATCTTCACCAGGGAAGAGTTGATGTAAGGGTGCTCATCTTTTACCGGGGGAGCTGTATACGACCTGGCCGGCCAGGATGGTATAGAGGATATCGGTTTTTAAGATATCTTCTTCGGGCACGGTCAATATGTCCTGCGAGAGAACCGTGATATCGGCCAATTTCCCCGGCGTGAGCGAGCCTTTAATGCCCTCTTCAAAAGCCGCATAAGCACCGTTTAACGTATAGGAACGTAGCGCTTCCAGGCGCGTCATCTTTTGTCCCGGGAAGAAGCGGGTCCCATCTTTGAGCTTCCGGGTCACCGAAGCGTAGAAACAGGCGATCGGGTCTTCCGCTTCCACCGGTGTATCGGTGCCGTTGCAAATAAGGGCGCCGCTATCCAACAGGCTGCGCCAGGCATAGGCCCCTTCTTGCGATCGCTTCCCGCCCAGCCGTTTGATCACAAACGGGCCATCCGAGGTGCAGTGCACCCCCTGCATGGCGGCAATCACGCCCAGTTTCCCAAACCGGGGAATGTCTGCCGGGTGCAGGTGCTGGGCATGTTCGATGCGCCAGCGACAATCGGTTTTCCCCGGGTGCAGTTTGAATGCCTGCTCATAGATATCCAGGGTCTCCCGGTTGGCGCGGTCGCCGATGGCGTGGGTGCAGAGCTGGAAACCCTTTTCTATAGCGATAGCAGCCGTCTCTCTCATGACCCCGACCGGTTCCGTATTCAGGCCGGTACTGCCGGGCAGACTGAGGTAAGGCTCAAAGAGCCAGGCACCATGGGAACCCAGCGCACCATCGATCAGGCGCTTGATAGAGCGCACGGTCAGGCGGTTGTCGCCCAGGCCGATGATTTTATAGCGGTCGAGCTGCTGCGCCAGTTCCAGGTTGTTCTCGCCGATCATGGCATAGAGCCTGATACCCAGTTTTCCTTTACCGGCCAGGTCTTTGTAGAGATCGATGGTCGAAAAGGAGACCCCGGCATCGTGAAAGCTGGTAATGCCCCTGGACAGGCAGACCTGGGTGGCCAGCTCTACCGCTTTCATATCCTCGGCCAGGAGATCCAGCAGGTTACGCCGGGCCTGGTACTCTGCGTACTTTTTATCGAGGATATCCTGGGCCGTTTCCAGTAAAATCCCAATGGGATTTCCCTGGCTGTCTTTGATAATCTCCCCACCCGGCGGATTGGGCGTTTGGCCCGTAATACCGGCCAACTCCATGCCTTTGGCATTGGTCATGGACGAATGGCCGGTGGCATGGGTCAGGAGCACCGGGTTATTGGGGGAGGCTTCGCTCAGGGCCCGGTGCACGGGCAGACCAGCCACACTCGGCTGCGGGACTTTATCCCATTTTTCCTGGTGCCAACCCCGGCCGATGATCCATTCGCCGGGCTTTGCTTTTTGGGCCGCTTGCCGCACCATTTCCACGATGTCGTCGTAGTTTTTGGTTTTGGTCAGATCGAGCCTCATGCGGGAATACCCCAGGCCCAAGAAATGGCCGTGGGATTCGATTAAACCGGGAATAACCAGCGCCCCTTTCACATCGATGACCTGGGTGGCCGGGGTGATGTATGCCTTGATCTCCGGGTCGCTGCCGACGGCCAGGATTTTCCCCTGGGCCACAGCCAGCGCCCGGCCGCCGGGTTTACCCTCATCCAGGGTGACAATTTTACCATTCCAGAGCACCAGGTCTGCGGTCGGTTGTGAAGGGACCACCTGGGCCGACAAAATGCTTACTGGAAACACCAGCAAACCGGTAACAAATATGTTTATCCATTTCATTTTGGCACCTCTTTGATCAGGGAACATTATACGGGCATTCCCCATGCCTGTCAACCCGGTTTTGCTCCCCCAATCATCCGCCTGTGGGAATGGGCCTGGCCGGTCGATCATAGTCTTGACAATATCGACCATTTAAATGGGACGCATAGACAAGGGGCAATGGGCAAAGGGCAAGTGACAAGACAGGGTCGCATTAGCTACGCCACTTCTTCTTCCATTTTTTAAATTTATCCCTGAGATGCTGGTCCAATCCCCGGGCCAGTGGTCGCCCCAGGCTTTCCAGGTGGATGATAAATTCTTCTTTACTCTTTTCATCACCGGTAGCCATGATATGTTTATATTCGATACCTTCTTTATTCTTGCGGGTGCATTCGATCCAGTGGCACAAATAGGCCACCTCTTCATCTTTAGAGGTGTTGGCAAATTCTTCGAAAATATCCAGCTCCGGGATGAGTTCATCTGAAAACCGGGGTCTTGTCGATAGGGGATGGGAAAACCGAATGGCTATGGGAAACAGCCTTTGTCCGAACGGGAAATCCCGGCACTGGAAATCGGGGCAAAAGAATAACCAGGATAAGACGGGCTCGAAATCGGCCAGCCGGTCCCCATGATAGGCCAGGTGAAATTCAAGCCCCTGTTCCTGGATCGCCGGCCAGCACCGCCGGCAATTATCTTCTTCTTTGCAGGAAGCACTATCGATACACCTGTCGCATATCCCGGCCGGCAGATCGGCCTTTTTCGGATTTTCAAGGGTCAACCCCTTAATCGAAAATTGGTTGAGGTGGACCTGCCGGTCTAAATAGGATTCCTGGGGAGAGAAGCGCATAGTCTCCATGATGCCGGTGGCCAATTGTTCGGTGGCCACCCGCGGCCGGCCCCATTCCTGAAGGTGATCGCAGAGGATCAGCAACAGGCTTAATAGCTCGTTGTGTATATGCCCATCGTGATCGGTCATGTTATGCCGGAGAATAGCTTTTAGTGCATCTTTCATTGAAATTAAAGGAATATCCAGTTTTTTCATCACCTGGACGAGATAAAGCCAGCCGATAATGCCATGATCCAGGGTCTGTGTCCGCTGCAAAATTTCGGTCTCAAGTTGCTCATCGATCCCTAACTCTTTTTCCCGGCATAGAGAGATTATATCTTCTTTTAATTTATCTGTACCATTCGTCAGCCCTTTTTTCAATTCCCGGTTAAATTGAGCCAGTGCCGGGGTGTTCAGTTTTTCTATCGGTCCCACCAGTTTCTCTACCCGTTCGACCACGTAGCCCAGGTCATGGCACAAACCGGCCATGTACCAGTTTTTTAGATAGTTTTGCCGTTCCGGGTCTGTGTGCCCTTTAAAAATTGCCCCCTCCCCCATGTTTGGGCGAGCAGATAGATCGCACGATAGTAAAAATTCCCCCAGCAAGCAGACATCGATCACATGGTAGCAGTGATCGCGATAAAATTCGCTGCTGGCATAGAGGGGGAGCTCGAAATTCAACTGTTGGCTTAATTTTTCGAAGATCAGCAATTCCCGCGGCACCCCGATCTCCCGGTAGGCGTATTCGCTGACCATGAATATAATGGAGCTCGATAGGGAGGTGTCGGATTTGAGCGGCACATCGGCAAAGGGCGGGCGTTTGAAAGGCCCGAGATAGCCGGCAGCTTTGTATTTAGCTTCTCTGCCGGAAAAACGAATGTAGTGCAGGATGTAGAGGATGAAGCGGCTGAGATGTTTAAAGAAGCGCGCCCCGGTAAGGAGATTGACAGCCCCTGGCCCAGACGATCGGAGGCCATAATGCTCAACCAGGTTGCCACTCATCAGTATGTTCTGGGCCAGGAAGGCCAACAGCCAGTCGGAGTCGATGGCGATGGCTTTATCGCCCGCCGCCCTAGAGGGGAGTTTTAAATGAGCCTGGATGAGGGCCACGGTCTCTCTCCAGGTCTGGCGGTAAATCGAGCGCATCGTTTTGCCGTCTTCGGTGCTAAGACGGATGTCGGCAGAGCGTGCCAGGTAATGGATGCGCAGCCATTGGGTCCGCAGCCAATCCATCCGCCGGCATTCAAAATCTTTTTCGCCGGTATCTTTTTGGGGGTCGGTTTGCTCGACAATACACTCGATCCAATCCTGGCATGGGTCTACTGCCCGGTCTAAGGGTTCGGTCTGATTACCGGTGGCCTCCGGTTTATCGGCGTTTAAAGCGTTGAAGAGATCGTATAAGAGGTTCCGCGCCCCGGCCAGGGCGGCCAGCTTGTGTTCCGCTATGGGGAGAACTTTATCGTCTCCAACCCCGGGGATGTTGACGCTAAAAGTATTCTTTTCTTTATCGATATAGGTGATCTTTCCTCTCTCCAGTTTGTCGGTTTCCTGGTGGAGCGATGTCTCGTGAATAATCTCAGATAGACTGGCATCGAGGAAATCCGGCAGTTTGGCATCATCTTTATGCTTTTTTACTAATTCTAAGCTCGTCCTGGCTATTTCTGCCCATTTCCCAGCCTGAATTGCATCATGGTGTCTTTTCTCGTAAGCACGCCGTTCTTCGGCATCCTGGCCGGATTTATATGCGACAAGAAAAAAAGATACAATAACCTTAAAAATCCTTTTATCTTCCGCAAGGTAGGCTTCCGGCTCATTCTTGCCGTTACATACACCGATCCAGACCTCTTTCCCCTGGAGTCGGGATTTTAAGACCATGAGAGAATCTATCTTTAACTCCTTTAGAGTTTGGTGGTGTCTAATTGTATCTGAGATTACCATGATGTCTTCTTTCGATTGGGTTAACACATCAGCCATAATCTCTTGTGGAAATCTTTCATCTAAAACCGAAACCGTATTTATTTTTATAATTTTCCCAATATCATCAATTGCAAAGGCGATGTCTGAGTTAAATACCTGTCTTAAATAAGGTAGCATGTTTTCAAACATAAATTCCATCTGGTCGGGGGAGATATCGGATTTAATTGCTATGGTAATTTTTTCTAAATTATATAGAAACCCCAAAAACCTTTTATAGTAACGTTTGATATCTTCGTACCTTTTATCTACAGCCATTAAATCACCTCATCATATTTTTCATCCGATCACCTTCTGGATCGCTTGTTGAATCTCTTCGATGGTAAAGGGTTTTTCGATATAACTCGATATTGTTAACGCTTGGGTACCCTCTTTGGCTTCATGATCGACCACGGCACTGGCAATGATCACCTTAACATCCTTTGAGAACCCGTATTCTTCATACTCTCCCAGTCTTATCCGGCGCAAGAATTCGACGCCGGTGCGCTGCCAGGGAATATCTTTATCTTTATCTTTATATGAAATATTCTCCACTTCCCGGCCGGCTTCGTCCAGGCTGGAGTGATGGATCATCAGGTCGATGATGACCAGGTCGAAGAGGACCTTACGCTCTACTCTGATAACCGGCCAATGGGCGGCCAGGGTTATTTCATACTGTTCTCTCAAGGCACTGACCACCTCCTGGATGCAATCCACATCGTCATCAAAGTAAAAAATGGTTTTTTCCCTCTGCTCATTCATGGTTTATCTCCTTCTTTGTCTAGCATATGATCCTTTTCCTGCTTGAGGGGTATGGTCAACCATACCCTGACCTGGTGGGCCGGCCGGCCCTCGATGGCTTTAAAATCCCCCGACTTTCCTTTTGCATGTGAATCTTTATCGGGTTTAGTCTGGCTCGATTTATGATAAGGAACACTGGAAAAATCGATATGCCCCTCATGGGCGACGGCGATGACACTCGAGTCCCACAGACCGAAACCACTCCCCGGTATCTGCCGGGCCCGGGCGCTCATGGTCCAGCGTTTCCCCGGCTTTAATAAATTTTCCCTGGCCCGGTCATCCATGCGCTCACCGATATCCTGCACGGTAATGGTAACGGTTTTAAGATCAAAGGCAGCGAAAATTCTGATGTAGGTGTCTTCAAAAGCGTATTTGATGGCATTCTCGATCAGGTTACCGATGGCAACGGACAGGAAACGGTCATCGACCTCGGCCTGGGGCAGGTTATCGATAGATTCGTACAGCCGGATCTCCCGGTTCTTCTCCCGGGCCCGTTCTTCAAAGGTGGCCGCACAATTTTGCACCAGGGCGGACAGGGAATGGGGGTGAAAGGAGAAATCCTCCCACTCCATCTCGGCAGGTTGGCTGAACAGGGCATGTTTGATGACCCGTGATGTATGTTGCGCCAACCTTTCCCCTTCTGCGGCTTTTTCAAAGACAGAAAAATCCTTGCCGGCATTCTGTTTAATCAGGCCAAACTTACCGGTGATCTGCTGCAAATACATGCGGGCCCGGTGGGTGATCAATTCCAGGGCATTCTCCGATTCTTTCCGGCGTGCTTGCAGGTAGATGGCCTGCAGCCAGCTCATGGCCCGCAGGTTGATGGTCAAGGCGATGTTCTTCAAGAATTTCTCTATCTTCATCACCTCGGTCTGCTCGATAAAGGGGCCGAAGACCAGCAGGCTGCGGAAATTATCTGCCAACCGCACCGGGATCCCGCAGGCCAGGTCTTGAAAGTAGTCTTTGTTCTGACCTTTGATGCCGCCGATGATACGCTGGTGCCACTCTTCATTTGGCAGCCATCCGGCAATGATTTTGGCCTCCTGGCGCAGGGCCTCTTTCACTTCTTCGCTTTCAGGTAATAACTTTGCTTTGCGCCAGTTAAACAGGGGTAATTGAGATTCTATTTCCCCTGGTAATCCCCACCAGGCCACCGGTTGGAGTACGGTCTCATTCTCGGCGCTACCGGCAAAGAGCACCATATAGGTTAACCGGCAGGATTTGCAGGTTTTCTCGATCATGCGATTGATGTGCTCTTTTAAGCCCTGGCGCTCCCGGATCGAGCTATCTATGGGCAGTCTCTCCATCTCTGCCAGGATGGATTGCTGTTTTATGTATTCCTGTTCAATCTTCGTTATCTCCCGTAAATCCCGCATCAGGCCGATAGAGCCGATTCGCTGGCCGAATTCATCTTTTAATATGGCACCGGAGAAAAGGATGGGTATGCGCTCGCCATCCTTGCCCCTGACCCCGGCATGGATATCCCGCACCGGTCTTCCATTTCTTTCGCCCTCATCCAGTATTTTCTTCATTCTCCGCGTCTCATCGATGCCATCATAATATAGATCAGCAATAAATTTTCCCAGCATATCCTGCTTGGAGTAACCCATGATCTGTTCGGAGGTATGGGTAAATTCGGTGATCTTACCCTTGTTATCCAGGGCAATGATGGCCTCCGGGCTGCTCTGCAGTAAAGTTTGTTGAAAAGAGATAGTACGGGCAATGTTGATGGCAATGGTCACCGGCCGGGCAAATTGCTCCAGTTGTTCGACATCGGCCGGGCTGAATAGGCGGCTATGCCCCGGGCCGGAGGTCATGGACAGGATACCGATGATTTTCCCCTCCCAGGTAAGCGGCACCTGCACCATGCCCTGGATTTTGGCCCGGAATGCCGGTGTATTCAGTTTAGTGGAGGCATAATGTTCATTATAATAATCGTTGCTAAATTGGCTCCTACCGGTACTGACCACCTGGCCGATCATGCCTTCATCCGGGTTAAATTCCATACCCCTTAATTCGTCCAGGTTATAGGTAAACATCACCCGGAAAACGCATTTGGCACTGTCATAAGACATGAACTGGCCGGCCTGGGCCCGGGAATACTCCACCGCTTCCTTGACGATCTTTTCGAGCAGACCGCTAATATTGGGTGTCTCCTGCATGATGGCCTGGGATATACCATAGAGGGCATTGACCTGCAGCAACTGCTGGCGCAGGTCCTGGTACAAATAATAATTATCGATGGCAATGGCGGCCTGGGAGGCAATGGTGGAGAGTATAGTTAAGTCATGCTCATCGTAAGACTCCTCGTGTGTATAGCTTTGAACTGAAATAACACCGATGACCCGGTGGCGGGCAATCAACGGTGCGCCCAGCCAGACTTTGGACTTGTGCCCCACCCGTTTCAATTTCCCTCCTTCTATGAGCTTTTCAATATCGCCCGGCCTCAAGATTTGTGCTTTTTTCTGGCGGATGACATAGGCACTAAAACTGTTTCGCATCATTTCCTGGGTTATGTTCGTCACGTCATCAAATTCATCTCTATGGAACAAGAATTCGTAATAGTCCCTTTTCTCATCATAGCTGAGCAGGAAAAAATTCCTGGCATCGACCAACTGGGCCGTCTTTTCCTGGATACTTTCGGCGATCTTCTTGATATCGCCGGTCTGGGTCGATTGCGCCTCCAGGGCCAGACCGATCTCGTTGAGCACGGAAATCTCCTTTAAATGCCGGGCATTGCCGATGGCCAGGGCCACATGGGCGGCCAGCTTGCGGCAAAACTCGATCTCATCGTCATAAAAATGGCGGCATTTCGATATCATGTCCAGGCTGAAAGAGGCAATGACCTTTTGGTTGAGCACCACCGGCACGATCAGGATGGAGCGGATATTCCATTTAAAATAGATGGCTTTATGATCAGGATTTAAGGTCTGATCCTCATTCAGGTCCTGACTAATGATGGGCTCCTTGTGAAAGACCAGCCTCTCTTCACGCTGTATCCCGTCAACCGGGATTTCTACGGTCTCTTCCCCCAGTAATGACGGATACTCGGCTACCACGTTGCCACGGGAAAGGTCCTTTTCAAAAATGACAAAGCCGCTGTGATCGACCTTCATGATTTCTACGGCTGTCCGACAGGTCAGCTTGAGGATATCGGCCAGATTGCTGCTTTTTTCATTGATTCCCAGGGAGACTCGATGAAGCCCTTCCAGCATCTGCCGTTCACGCCGGGATTGCACCTGTTGGCAGAGAAAAGAGAGGAGCTGGAATATTTCGGCGCAGTCCAGGGGGTGATCGATGCGGCACCCGGGCAGGGTCTGTTGGGGCTTAACAAAGAATGCATTACCATGGGCCGAAATGTAGACGATCTCGATATCCGGGTAATAGGTCTTGATGTCATCGACCAACTTCGGTTGTCCGGTTTTTTCCAGGTCATCGACTTCCAGCAAGGCCACATCGAAACGATAGGGAGAATCTTTGATCTTACCTGCCACATCGTCAACCCAGGGCAGGTACTCGATCGAGAGACTTTCCTGTTGAGACGCCAGGCAGCCCAATCTTACCGGCAGGGTATCGTCATGGTAAACACATAGTATTTGAGACCCTCTCGCCGCCATCTTTGTTTTCCTCCAACCATTTCTTTCATCATCGGAACTAAATTATAAAGTATTGAGATAAATTTGGCAAGAAAAAAATCAAAAAAGTCTATTTTTTTTCACCGTGTTTCTGGCCGCATCGGAAAAGACCGATACGAAGCAATTGGTAATCCAGAATTTTCAGAAAGTGGCGGTAGAGAATGAAAGAGCGGTCGTCCAATAAATGGGGGAGGAAAGCCGATGGGCGGAATCGAACCGCCGACCTTTTGATTACGAATCAAGCGCTCTACCTGCTGAGCTACATCGGCATTTTTTAGGTTTTAATTATAGGACATTTGGGGCAACTTGTCAAAGCCAAAAGCAGGAGAAAACGATTATTCTCTCCCGATTTTGTACGGCTGCGTATCGTCCTTCTTAATTTTAACATGGCGCTCGAGTGCTTCCTCCATATCGGAGAAGTCTTTGGATAGTACGGATACCGGGTGTTCGGCAAACAGGGTGAGCTCGTGGCCGACTTCCTCCAGCTCCCGGAGGAGTTTTTCCAGGTTGCTTGTGCTGCCGTTTTCGATTTCCTGGTGGGCCTTATCGATCAACAGGGTGCATTCGTCGCTGATCTCCTTTTCCAGGGCCGGGTTTTTGATGGATTCTTCTATGGAATAGATAGCATTGAGTAGATCCGCTCTCAGGCCCTTGAGATCGACTTCTTTATGCGCCGGTTCTTCGGGCTCGTCTTCGTGTCTCGTTTTTTCTTTCCTGGGTTTGGGCTTCTGGACCGGGGTGATGCTTTCCAGTTCTTTCTCCAGGATCGAGAGCCGGTCATTCATCTCGACCATGTCTTGCAGCACCTGGTCCAGGTCCTGGATATTTTCGCGTTCTAACTCGATCTCCGCCTTTTTGATCAGCGATTGGCATTCGCTGACTTGTTCTGCGTCCAGGGAAAGGATTTTGAGGTGGCGTTTCAAGGTGAATATCCGGTTGACAATGGCATTCTTTTTCTTGATGATTTGCTTTCTCTTTTGATCGAACTCTTTGTACCGGGCCGCGTCCTTCTTGATATTCTCGATCTCTTCACGGCTCAATAGCCCGGATTGGCTGACCACAACTTCGTTTTTATTTTTGGTTGACAGGTCTACGGCGCTGACTTTCAAGATGCCGTTGATGTTGATAGTAAAGGTGACTTCGATGCGGGGGACACCGAGGGGGGCCGGGTTGATATCGGTGAGGGTGAATTTGCCGAGTAGCTTATTCTCTTCGGCAATCTCGCGCTCCCCCTGGAAGACGCTGATTTCCACCTCGGTTTGCTCGTCTTCTACAGTGGAAAAGACCAGGCTCCGGGCTGTGGGGATGGTGGTATTGGCATCGATGACCCGGGTAAAAGCGCCGCCAAAGGTCTTAACCCCCAGGGATAGAGGCGTTACGTCGAGTAAGAGTACATCTTTGCTAACGCCGCTGATAATGGCGCCCTGGATGGCTGCCCCCATGGCCACGATCTCATCGGGGTTCACTTTTTTATTGGGCATCTTATTGAAAAAATCTTTGACCCGTTTCTGCACCAGTGGGATGCGCGTCGAACCCCCGACCAGGAGAACTTCGTTGATGTCGGAAGGCGTCAGGTTGGCCCGCTGCAAGGCGCTCTTGCAAATCCCCATGGTCCGTTCCACTTTATCTTCGATCATATCTTCAAAATGCCGGCGGGAGATGTAGCGGGAAAAATGGATCGGGCCCTGGGGGGTATCGGCGATAAAGGGTAGGTTGATCTCATGCTCTTCCATGGTGGAAAGATCTTTTTTGGCATTCTCGGCCACATCCCTGATGCGCTGCATGGCGAGCTTGTTTTCCACCAGGTCGAGGTGGTATTCGTGCTCGATTTCTTTAAGGAGATAATTGGAGAGCAGGAGGTCGAAATCGTTACCGCCGAGATTGGTATCGCCGATGGTGGATAACACCTTGATGACATCGCCTTCGATCTCCAGTACCGAGATATCGAGAGTGCCGCCGCCGAAATCGTAGACGAGCACCCGCGACCGGCCGGACAGATCGAGAGAGAAGGCCAGGGAAGCAGCGGTCGGTTCATTGATCATACGGAGTACATTCATGCCGGCGATTTCCCCGGCATCGCGGGTGGCTTGCCGCTGGGAGTCGTTGAAATAGGCGGGAACCGTGATAATGGCCCCCTCCAGCGGTTCCCCCAGGTGTTGCTCGGATGACTCTTTGAGTTTACGCAGGATGATGGCCGATATCTCTTCCGGGGAGAAGAGCATGTCGTAGACAGCGATCTTCAAAGAATCGCCTTCCCCTTCTACGATTTTGAAATGGAATTGATCGAGGTGGGGCTCGATCTCTGAATAGCGTTTCCCCATCAATCTTTTGACAGATGATACGGTATGCAGGGGGTTGGTGAGCAGTTGGCTTTTGGCCGGTTCTCCGACCAGGTGATCACCGTTTTGGTTAAAGGCCACCACCGAAGGTAAAAGCCGTTGCCCTTCGCTGGACAAGATGATATCCGCATTTTTGGTATCATAGATGGCAGCTACCGAATTTGTTGTACCCAGGTCTATACCGATTACCATTCCCATATCGACACTTTTAACATAAGAACAAAAAAAAGTCAATCCCGGTTTTTAAACCCGGCAATTTGTGATATAATAAACACTCAACAGAGGGACACGTTATGACTAGACCTAAAAGTATGAATCAGAAGAGTTCAAAGGGAATCTTATTCTGGGTCTTCTCTTTGATCGCTATTATCTTATTGTGGGGTATGTTCGCCGACATCTCCGTGCCTAAAGAAGTGAAGCTCAAGTTTTCCGATTTCATGGAAAAAGTAGAGAGTAAGAGCATTTCAACCGCTTTTATAAATGGCAACGTGGTGAAGGGCAAGATGCGCACCGAAGACGGCCGTTTGCTCGACTACGAGACCGCCGTACCGGTAGAGTACCCGGATTTCATCCCGCTGCTCCGCAAGAACGGCATCATCATCGAAGTGGAGAGGTTGAATAAGAACGAGTTGCTCCAGGCCATCCTGGCCTATGCCCCGTTCTTGATCTTGATCGTTTTCTGGGTATTCATGATGAGGCAGCAGACGGGTGGGAAAGCTTTTTCTTTCGGTAAGAGCCGGGCGCGCATGTTCACCGGCGAACGGGAGAAGATCACCTTTAAGGATGTGGCCGGCATCGATGAAGCCAAAGAAGAAGTCGAAGAAATCATCTCCTTTCTCAAAGATCCGAAAAAGTTCCAGCGCCTGGGCGGGAAAATCCCCAAAGGCGTTCTTTTGATCGGTATGCCGGGTACAGGTAAAACCCTGCTCGTCAAGGCTATCGCCGGTGAAGCCGGTGTACCCTTCTTCAACATATCGGGTTCCGACTTTGTCGAGCTCTTTGTCGGTGTCGGTGCCTCGCGGGTCAGGGATCTTTTCGAAGAGGGGAAGAAGCATTCGCCCTGTTTGATTTTTATCGACGAGATCGATGCCGTCGGCCGTTCGCGCGGCGCCGGGCTGGGCGGCGGGCACGACGAGAGGGAACAAACGCTCAATGCCCTGCTGGTCGAGATGGACGGTTTCAATGCCAATGAAGGCATCATCATTATCGCCGCCACCAACCGGCCCGATATCCTCGATTCGGCCCTACTCAGACCGGGCCGGTTCGACCGCCGCATCGTTGTTCCGACACCGGATTTTAAAGGCCGGGAAGAGATACTTAAAGTGCACACCCGCCGCGTGCCGCTCGATGAGGGCGTCGATCTGATGATCCTGGCCCGGTCTACACCGGGTTTTACCGGTGCCGATATCGCCAACATGGTCAATGAGGCGGCCTTATACGCATCGCGGCTGGGTAAGAAGAAAATCGAAATGAGCGATTTCGAGTACGCCAAAGATAAAGTGATGATGGGCACTGAGAGAAGGAGTATGATCATCTCGGAAGAGGAAAAGAAGATCACCGCTTACCATGAAGCGGGGCATGCGTTGATCGCCTTCGTGGAAAAAGAGGCCGATCCCCTTCATAAAGTGTCTATTATTCCCCGGGGCATGGCCCTGGGGGTGACCCAGCAGTTGCCCATCAGCGATAAATATACCTATTCAAAAATCCACCTGGAGGCCCAGTTGGCCGTTCTTTTCGGCGGCCGGGGGTCGGAAGAGATATTCTTAGATACCCTGACCACCGGGGCCGGCAGCGATTTTGAAAAAGCCACCGGTATCGCCCGCAAGATGGTCTGCGAATGGGGCATGTCCTCCCTGGGTCCAATGAGCCTGGGCAAAAAAGACGACATGATTTTCCTGGGCCGCGAGATGGTTTATCATCCCGAATATTCGGAAGATACGGCCCGGTTGATCGATAGCGAAGTGAAGAAGATCATCGAAAAGGCCTATCAACGGGCCAAAAAAATCCTTATGGGCAACAAAACCAAACTGGAAGAAATAGCCGCCCTGCTGCTCGAACGGGAAAGTCTTTCCTTTGCTGACATCGAGGCGCTCCTGGGCACTGGCCGGCCCGGACCGGGCATTAAATCGAAAGGAGTGGAAAAAGAAACACCCCCAGCAGAAAAGGGGGAAAATCTCGGCAAAGACCTGGCCGTCCAAAAAGAATTGGAGAATTAGCGATGCTGGATTTCTTGGTCAACGCTTTCTCAAAATTCCGGTTGACCGATATTATCGATATTTTCCTGCTCTGCGTCATCTTCTATTACCTGCTGGTGATCATCAAAGGGACAAAGTCCTACCAGATAGCCATCGGCTTTGTCTCCATCGCCTTACTCGGTTTTGTGGGCAGTCTATTTAAGCTGACCGCCTTCTCTTACATCCTCAAAAACTTCTTCCCTTACATGATCTTCGCCATCATCATCCTCTTTCAGGATGAATTGCGGCAAATTCTTTCGGAAATCGGCAGCAAGTTAAAAAAGAAGTATTCATTATCCGATAAGTCCAGTTTAAGAGACGAGATCATCAATACGGTGGTGGCCCTATCCCTGTCCAGGATCGGGGCAATTATTGCCATTGAGCGGGAGAACCGCGTCACCGATTATGTCAATAAGCCGGTCAAGATCGATGCCCTGGTCAATAAGGACCTGCTCTTAAGCATTTTCATCCCCGGCTCGCCCCTGCACGATGGCGCCGTGGTCATCAGTAAAAACCGCATCGATGTGGCCCGGTGTTTTTTTCAACTCCCCCCCCTGCTCGAATTGAGTCCCAGCGGCACCCGCCACCTGGCCGCCATCGGCATCACCCAGCAGACCGACTGCGTGGCCATCGTCGTTTCCGAGGAGACCGGCAAAATCTCCCTGGCCGTAAACGGCGAATTGATCCGCGGCCTGGACCGGGAAGGCTTAAAGAACCGGTTGGTCTACTATGAAATCTGAGGTCAAGCCATGCGCATAAAAGATTTTTTTTTCAATAACTTCGGTCTCAAGGCGACCGCCCTGGCCCTGGCCCTGGCCACCTGGATTTTGATCGCCGGTAAAGAACATGCTTACCTGGAAAAGAATTTCGAGTGCAATGTCGAGTTTTATAATGTTTCCGAGACGGTCGATGTCGATTCCCGGCCCGAAAAAATCAGGGTAAATGTTAGGGGCACCTCCAAAGAGATCAACCGCATATCGACCAACGACTTTAAACTCAAGATCGATTTGAAAGGTATTACCCGCAGCACCTCCCTCAGCTTCCTGGTCGAGGACTTCTTGCAAATCTCCCCCGGCATACGGCCCGAAGCCATCACCATCCATCCCCGCATGATCTCTGTCACCGTGAAAGAATTCATGTCCAAAGAGGTGCCCATCCGGGTGCGCTACACCGGCAGTTTAAAACCCGGCATCATCCTCATCGACAGGAAAGTTATACCTGAAAGAGTGAGAATATTCGGTTACAAATCGGAGATCGGCGCCATCGAGCATGTCGATACCGCCGAAGAGATCAAGCTCGGCGATATCTATCAAACCAAGCGCATCAAAATCCCTTTAAAGAAGGTCGAGGAGATACTGAGATTTGAAAACACCGGGGAAGTAGAGGTGGAGATTGTGGTCGAAACCCGGAGAAAAAATGGTACCGGCACCGATAGATAGCCTGTTCGGTACAGACGGCATCCGTGGCCGGGTCGGGGAGTTCCCGTTTGATCTTGTTTCCCTGGCAAGAATCGGTTGCGCCCTCGGCCAGGTCATGGCCGGCACCCGGGTACTGATCGGTCGCGATACCCGCCAATCGGGTCCTGAGATCGAGCAAGCCATTTCCGCCCCCCTGACCGCCCGCGCTTCCGTCTTTTCCTGCGGCATCATTCCCACCCCCGGCCTATCTTATATCGCCGGACACGGTCATTTCGATTACGCTATTATGATTACCGCCTCCCACAATCCCTATACGGATAACGGCATCAAAATTCTCAACAGCCGGGGAGAGAAAATCCCCGCAGCCCTCGAGCAGCAAATCCAGGATATTTTCTTCAGTTTACCGGATCCGCAAAACCAGGGCAAGCCCGGGAAACCGATCCGGGAACAGGACAAACAGGCGTATTTGGATTTTCTTCTCAAGCAAGCCACCGGTCTCGCCGGCCAAAAGCTCCTTCTCGTGCTCGACTGCGCCAATGGCGCCACTTTCCAGGTCGCACCCCAGGTTTTCCACAAGGCCGGTTTTAAAGTCCATACCATCCATGCCGAGCCCGACGGCCAAAACATCAACCGCCAGTGCGGTTCCACCTTCCCGGATCGGCTCAAGGCGCGGGTAATCGAGCTGGGTGCCGAGCTCGGCATCGCCTTTGACGGCGACGGCGACCGCGTCGTTTTCGTCGATCACCAGGGCCGCCTCTTAGAAGGCGATCACACCCTATACGCCATTACCCGCTATTTCCTGGCCACAGATCCCCATTTTAACCCGGTGGTCGTCGGCACCGTGGTCGGCAACCTCGGTTTAGAAAAGGCCCTCAACCGCCTCGGCGTCACCTATACCAGAGCCCAGGTCGGCGACAAGTACGTTTACCGGGAAATGGAAAACCATCAGGCCGTGCTCGGCGGCGAGCAGTCCGGCCATACCATCATCAAATCCCGCCAGCGTACCGGTGACGGCATCCTGACCGCCATATATTTCCTCAAATCCCTCCAGTACTTCGGCGAACGGGCAGCCGATATCTTTGCCAATCTGACCCTCTTTCCCCAGGCCAGCCGCAACATCCGCATCAAGGAAAAGAGGGATATCGACCATTTCCCGGAATTGCAAGCCCTGATCCGGGAGTTTAACCAGTGCCACGGAGAAAATTCCCGGGTTTTAATCAGGTACTCCGGTACAGAGCCCAAAATCAGGATCATGATCGAATCGGAAAACCCGGTCGTCGTCGATCAAAACCTGGAAAAGTTTGAAAAACTCATTAAATCTACCATAGGAGGAGAGTAACATGAAACTCGGTGTAAATATCGATCACATTGCCACCATCCGCGAGGCCCGAAAAACCAATGAGCCCGATCCCGTATATGCGGCGGCTATAGCCGAGCTCGCCGGGGCAGACGGCATCACCATCCACCTCCGGCAGGACCGGCGCCACATCCAGGAACGGGACTTAGAGCTTTTACGGGCAGTCGTTAAGACCAAATTGAACCTGGAAATGGCCACGGCCATGGAAATGGTCAAGATCGCCCTCAAGCACAAACCGGACACCTGCACCCTGGTGCCGGAAACCGAAGAAGAGATTACCACCACCGGTGGACTCGATGTGGTTCTCTACGGGGAGCGCATCGAGGAGGTGGCCGGCAACCTCAAGGCAGCCGGTATAGAAGTATCCTTATTCGTCGATCCCGAGATCGATCAAATCAAAGCCTGCCACCGGCTCGGTATCAAAGTCATCGAGCTCAATACCGGGGAATACGCCAAAAACTGGCACAACAGCTACGGCATCCTCGAAGAGGAAAAGATCAAGAAAGCCGTTACCTATGCCCAGAAACTCAACTTCAAGGTCCTGGCCGGCCACGGCCTGACCTATCAGAACGTGGGCCGCATCGTGGCCATACCGGAAATCGAGGAACTCAACATCGGCCACACCATCATCGCCAATTCCACCTTCATCGGTCTCTCCGAAGCGGTCCGCCGCATGAAAGCCCTGCTTACTCGATAGCCTCCGCAAATTATAGGCGGAGGCCACAAGGGTAGAACGCGGACGGAGCCTTTACTCGCTCCTTCGGAACCGGTACTTTGTCCTTCGCAGCCTTTACTCGCACCTTCGCAACGAGTACTCTGGTCTTCGCAGCCTTTCCTCGCATGGACGGAACGAGTACTTTGCCGGACGCAGCCGCTACTTTCACCTTAGCAACCGTTACTCGCACCTTCGGAACCCGGACTTTCACCTTCGCCACGATTCCCCGGCCTTCGCAGCCATTACTCGCGCCTTCGGAACCGGTACTTTGTCCTTCGCAACCGTTACTTTCACCTTCGCAGCCATTATTTTGTCCTTCGCAACGAGTACTCTGGCCTTCGCAGCCTTTACTCGCACGCCAGGAAGCCCTTTTCCGGGAAATATGCCGCCATCTTTCCCCCAACCTTATGCCCCCGGCAAGAACAAGGGCCTATGGCCAGCGAAATGACCTCACCTCTAATTGGTTCGACAGCCTATACCTGGCAGAGGATAGAAAATGATGGTGTAGGGGCACGGCATGCCGTGTTCCCTGCTGTTGTCTGAACCCCAGATTAACCAGATTACACAGATTACCCAGATTATAGAAGTATAGTAAGCCGATCATGGTCTTGAACTTTGATTAAGCTGATTAAATGATTGACTATGATGATGAAGAGGTCTCATGGTGCCCTACCTCCTGCCGGGATGGTATACCTTTTAGTAATCATAGTTTTCATGTAATCATGTCAATCATAGTTCGGACACCAGTGGGATCTCACCCCTCATCACATCCGCCCCGGCTTTGCCCCAGTCAACCCGGGAATTTTAATTGTCGTTGATCAGCAGCTTCGGTATCGACACTTTAATCGATTCGCTGGATTAAGCTATACGATTTGTGAAGGTAGATTGATGTCTTCCGGCTTTTTATTCAAAAGTGAAGCATATTCCTTTAATAATGTATCTTTGGTTACTTTTTCTCTGGCTTTGATTTTTTCCAGGTTGAATCCAATCATATATAAGAGCAATCTTCGGGCTGCCTTCATATTTTCCGCTGCGGTTATCATTCGCTTCTCGCCACTTTCCCATAGAAGACCTTGCCAGGGTGGTGCAGCGATATTTAACTCAACCTTTGATAGTAATGAAAGAGTTTTCTCTACCGTTTTTTCTACCTCATCATCGCCTTCTTCAATGCATGAGGCGATGACCTCCATAAATATCAGCAGGCCGATCGGTCTGAATAGAATACAGCCACCGCTCTCATTTCGAAACTTTTTAGCTTTCAATTTTTCACTCTCCCCCTTTTCAAGGTATTCCCGCATCGGAGAGAAAAACTCAATCGCTTTGTCCCATAAATAAACAATAAATTTGAAAGCTTCATCGATTTTGTCTTGTGAAGGTCTTATTTCTAAAAATGATTTCCATTTTCTGGAAGAAATATTTTCTCTTTTTAGAAAATATGCTTTCATTAAAACCGAGACACATTTATAGAGAAATACGATATTGGTAAAACTTTCCTGATCGCTGGTAGGAATAGAATTCGATGTACTTAATGAAGTTCCAGAATCACGAAAAAGTTCGTGCTTCTCGACCAACTCACGGGTTACGATAGCACCGATATCGTCTTCATCTAGTGAGATGAGTTCAGATAGAGTGACAGGCTTGGCATACCTGTTGAGGGTAGTAAAAAGCCGTCTCGTTCGTTCCATCCCCTCAGGGGTTCTCTTATGGCCGATGAAAATAACCGACACTTCCTCATTAGAAAGAGGAGATGCGGGCTCTTGTTTTTTAAGGGCTTCCTTGATACCGGCAACTCGATGTTGACCATCCAATGGAAAAAGCTTTTCTTCACCGCTGAGTTTCAAAAAACCCAGTATTCCCTGTTCAGAAAGGGGAAATTTCGGTAATTTATTGTGCTGGGGGATATCCAATTCGATCCATTGGGGCTCTCCTCCGTATACTCCCACTATCAGGGAATTAAAAAAACGTTGGGGTTGTTTCAACAAATACTGTGATATATCTTTGTATCGTGATTTCAAGCTTCGTTGAAGATAATCTTGAAGAGTTTTGATTTCATGGAAATCTTCTCCGAATTCTATTCTATCTCGGACATCTTTCAATTTCATGATTGCGGCGTAATACACCCAATCGCCCATATGACCACGTAAAGCCGGTAAGAAAATTTCTTTAGCTTTAGGTTCCATTAAAATGCTCCTGTTATTTTAGATATCTGACTTGGGAATTGTTCGTTAAAATGCGGAGAAAATGTCTCAATTAAACAATTTTCGACATCTTCCAATCTATTTTTTTCAAGTAAAGTGAATGAAAATTCAAGAAAACCTTCCCATTTGTTTAACAAACGTAATAATTTTGGTCGGCCGGAAGTATTCTTGGCTTCTTTAAGATATTCATCAAATCTTCTTTGTAAGTTCTCAGATTTGCCTATATAGCATAGATAACGTTGAGGATGCCTCGTTACAAATGGATTGATGACAAGGCTGTAAATACCTGGGGCACTGGGGATTTTTTTTTGATTGCAGGGTAGAAAAGAATGAGTCACCCATTCAAAATTTTCATTCAGGGAATACTGTTGCCATTTCGGCTTCCATAGGCAAAAATTTACCGTATAACTCGCATATTCATCTTGCAACTCGATTAAATCATTTACTTTATTCATTTTTCTTTCTCTAAGTAAAGCATATAGAGCACCCTTCATCCTCTGCGAATCTGAGGATATCGATCAGAAAACTTGATTTTTCCCGGGGATCGGTTTCCTGGGTTTTGAGGTATTCTTCTTTGATCTGACGAATACGCTTAGGTTTTGATAACTGTTCAAGACTTTCATTCTCCTTCCAGGTAAAACCCTCCTTCTCGTAAGCCATGGCTTCCTTGAACAACTGGGGATGTTGTTCGTACAACCATACCCACTCGATTTTTTGTTGAAAAAAACAGAAAAAACACCCGGAACGGCTGCGGGAATACCAGCCCTTTTCCCCATTTACAGATAATTCTATTTTTTGGTAAAAGCCGGGCATTCCTACACCGCTGTTTTCAAGGATATTAATAATGTCCTCAAAGTTTAAAACGTCATCGTTATCCACTAAAGGAAAATACTCAATATGTGAAAAAGAGGAGCCGGTATTTTTCAAATAATCAAATACGACTCGATTAAATTGCCTTACGTTCAGAGAGATGAGATCTTTTAATTTCCGATTTGGCGGGTAATCGGGGGATATATGCCTGGTAATGATTTTTGAGACCGCTTCCGCCAATTTACCGGCAGGGTAATTTTTTTTATACAGTTCCAATAAAAGAGGGATATTCTCGTTAGCCAGTACCTTCCCCACCGCATCCTCACTCCATATGTTCTTCCTGAAAGGAAAAACCGACTGGATATTGCTCTTTTTAGAAATATAGCCGTCTCTTTCTTCGTCTCCCCTTATGCCGATATAGGAAATAACCGGGTCATCCCCGACGAACCGCTCAAAGGGTTCTAACTTTAAGTTTTTGGTACACCAGCGGGCCCGTTTTGATGGTAAGAAACCGCCATATAACTCCAGGTAATAATCAAACGGGGCACCGGGCCAACCTTCGGCTGTCCTCAGCTTTTTGATTTCTTTTCCCAGGTAAACCTGGAGATTTTCGATAAACTCGTAAGTTTCTTTCAACTCTTTGCCGGTATCGCAAAAATAGTATTCGATGTCTATTTGCGGATATTTGTCTTTCAAAAAAATCGCCAAAGCCGCGCTGTCTTTTCCACCGGATATTCCTAATAGATGTCTTACTTTAGCCATTTTGCAATTCTTCCTTTAATAAATTGATCAGCACGAAAATATTGATTTTATTATCAGCGATGAGATGCCGGCGGACGGAATCTTTTACACGCCCAGCTTCCGCTATTTTCTTTTTGGGAAACCCTATAGTATTCTTTTGCAAACCGTCGATCAAAGTGGTAATTTCTATTTTAATCGCCTCTTCCCTGGATGTATCTATGTTTTTTTTCTCAAATTCTCTTAAATTGTCCAGTTCCCGGAAGGCATGCCGCAATTTTTCATAAACGACTTTTTCATCATCATCGTTCATTTCTTCGGCGGGCTTCCCCAGGACACTGTGAATAATCGACTGTAACCATGTCTTCCGGTCATCAAATTTCGACACCAGGCGGGAATGGAATGATTTCTGGTGAGGCAGCATGACATATTTTTTAACTCCTCGATATCTATGGGTCAAGTTTTCTTTATATTCTTCATAGGTGAGTCCCGTAAGCCCCGTTTCTTCCATGAAAAATTCTTCGATGCGGTTCAGTAATTGATCGAAGCTTTCATGGATTTCCTTGACAACGCATTTCAGAGTTTTAGAAAAAGTCTCAAGCTTTTCCTGGGATTCATTTAAATCCTGGAGAGAAAAACCCAGGGCTCTGGGAAAATCTTCGAAAAATGTTTTTTCCGGGAACTTCGCCTTTTCAATCGCCTCCCTTAGCATCAAGGCTTCCCGGGAAAGGCGGTTTGTTCGTTTGGTATACTGCGTCAAACTTCGGTAAAGAATAAAAAAAGGTTTGATGGTTTCAATGAAACTCAAATTGGTTACCGGTACATCATCACTATGGCCAGCTATTGTCCTGTATTTTTTAAAAAGGTCCCGTTTAATTGTATCGATATCAAAAGCCTTAACAGTATACCGTTCAGGTGTCTTTGTAATCTTCAGGAGCAATTCCACCGTTAGCTCCAGCACAAAAACGTCATCGAAAAACAGCGCATAATCGTTCCTTTTTATAAATAAGTAAAGGGGAACCCAGAATTCGATAAATCCATACTTGAGCTTGAAGGGTTTTTGGGAAAGTATTTCTATTAACTCACTGGCTTGTCTGTTTTTTTTCTCAGTCGATTCCAGGAATTCCTCACAGGCTTTCCAGAGAGGTCGGAAAGATATCTCCTGGGGTGAATAAAATTGTGAACCCTGATGGATACCTGTTCGTTCCAGCAGGCTTATATATATGGTTTTTTCAGGAGGAAACCTGTCTTCCGGGAAATTTAAACCGGTGCAGCGATGATGATTGAGAAGCTGAAGGAAAAAATTAGTCCGGGCTGTGGCGATACTGGCAGAAATTTTATGCCGGTTTATGAGTTCATTTGGAAAGCAGGGTGTATTGGGATAAATGGTTTCGCAAATTTCCGTCAAAAGAGTATTGAAATCTCTTTTTTTTTTGATTTCCCTGCTCTCGCCTTTAAAAATCCAACTGAAAATTCCCGGTGTATAAAGGCTCCGGGTAATTTTGTTATTTAATTGGTTTTCCAGGTGTTCTTTTAATATAGTAAGTTCCCGTACTGCCACCCGGTCGTCGTCATGAGCATTGAGCACATGCTGAATTTTCTCCATTTCCAGGAGAATGCCGCGAATTTCGTCGCTGTACCGGTGAAGACCATAAAGAATGGCTTCATTCGATTCACCGGATACTGCTTTTACTTGATCCGCATCGATCTCCGGGTTAAAAATGAGATTAATGATACCATCCACTTCGCCTTCCGGGGATGCAGAAACAGGCAGATGGGAAATCTTCGTTTCGAAAAAGCGCGGTGTGCCTTTTTTGAAATAAGCTGCTTTAGCCAGTATATAAGGAAAATGATAGTATTGATTCAATACCGGTGTAAAATCCGCCGGTAAGTCGATGGCTGACCCGGCTTGATTTATTTCGAAGCCGATATCCAGATCCGTTCCTTCAAATAATATGTAACTTTGCTTAAACTCACGGTAGCGGATGATTTTTAATGTCTCAAGTGTTTCGATAATGGATTGACTTCCCTGGATGCCGAGACTAATCTCGGAATACTTTAAGAGAAATTCCGGGCCTATTTTCCCGCCTTTGTCTCCAAAGAGGTTAAGCAGCCCGATTATTTTTATTATTTTGGCCGCATCGGGATGTTTCCCGTCCAGGAGTGCCTCACTTCGCTCCAAAGCGCTCTTTATGGCTGTCCATTGCAAGTAATCGGGGTTATACTTAGTAGAAAGGAAGGAGTAATAATTATGAACCAGGTAATCATAGACGCAGTTCAAATTATAATAAGGACTTTCACCGGGTTTGAAATTTTTAATCCCCAGGTATTCGTTGGACTTTAAAAAAGTAAAAAGGGAGCGTTCATTTTGCCCGTATTTTTGTAAAGCCAATGTCAGGACAGCCGCTGAGATTATATCCAGGGGATAGAGGTAACGGGCTAGTTCATCGATCAATCGCTTGTCGAAGGGGAAAATGTGCGACTGTTTTACCACCTCCAGGAACTCCTTTTGGTAAACATCTTTTCCGGTGAAAGCGCCTTTTAAAAAATGTGAGGCCAGGTACAGCAATTGTTCAACCGGTTCGTTAAACGTGATTTCTTTGAAACGACCTTTGATTTTTTCCCATTCTACCCGCTGTTTTGGGGACAGTTCCCTCGTATAAGCCTCGATATTTTGATGCAGCGCAGTGATGAATAGTATGTCATTATCTATATCATTGGCGAATTCAGCGACTTTTTGAATATAGTAAAGCTCTTCTTCCGGGTTATTCCTGGCGGCATATTCCAGGAATTTTCCAAACTCATCCACCATTATGACCAGGGTTTGATTATTCCGTCTGCATTCTAAATAGAATCGAGCAAGCTCCCTTAATAAATGACCGGGGGTGCTATCGCTTCCGATCCCCTCGGAAAAAGCGCGGCTGATGGGTTGATAGTCTCCAACGATATTTAAAAAGCAATAACTCTTTTCTTTATTCAATATCGCAGGGGAGTAGCCGAAAAGTTTTTCTTTCCGTTTTAGCTGCCTCTCAAGCGCCCACAAAAAAGACGACTTACCGGTCCCGTAACTGCCGATGATGTTAAAGGAATGAATCCCGGCAAAATAATTCTCATCCATTTGTTTTAATACAGCTTCGCTGTTTGGGGTAGGAATATATTCTAATGGTTTATCACTATCACGGACAATATTGATGGAGGGGGTAAACTTACTTTTCATAATAATCTCTCAATATCCTCCACGGCTCGATTTTTTTTTTGAATTGAATTTCCCGGATGCCGGCGTTATCCATGTAGGTAATAAACCGATATTTTTGCGTAAGATTCTTTACTTTCCGTATCAAGCCATTCCCATTCAAAGCAAACACGTTTCCGACACTGTTTACATCAGAAAGGAGCGATTGAAGGGCAATCGATTGTCCATAAGACCGGTTATCGAGGATACAAAAAAGGATTATTTCCTCGGGGATGTCTTCTCTTTCCGAATTTTCAATCCTGTACCACAGGTTTTTATCTTCATCTTTTTTTCTTATCTCTTCGATTAATTCAAGGTCGATGAGCAAACTGGAAAAGTTTTCTTCAATATTCTGTGCAGCGTTTTTTGGTCTTATATATGTTCTCAAAAGGACAGAAATGTCGCTACCGATTGTATTCGGGCTGTAGGGTTGATTTCGTTCATCAAGATATCGCTTTAAAAATCTTTCCAGTTGATTACGGTTGAATTCGATTCTCTCCTTACGAAATTCATTAAAAACAAGGTGATATATAGAAGCTCGTTTTACGGTTACCAGGTAGTAGTGGAGCAACCAGAGTGTTGCCGGGTCCTCCAGGTAGGGATCTACTCCGTTAGAACCGAAAATAAAATCAGCAAAGGATGTTAATCTCAGGTCTTGATCACAAATATAGAAAGACTCCAACCAGAATTTTATGGAGGAAACCATGTTTTTCCCCACTCCTAATTCGGAAACAGCGGATTCCTGACTGAACTGTTTTCTTTTTTTGATGAAATGGTAGCCTTTGGGCAACCAAAGTGCCCGGCAATGAAAAGATTCATGCCCTGAAAAAAACAGCTTATCCATTTTTACTTGTCCAGTCTGAAAATTTCATTTTTTCTCACAGTTCCCGTAGTCTCAACCGAGAACAACAAATTTTACCATATTCCAAGGTAATAAGTCAAAACAATCTTGACTGGAAACTTTACATTTGGGGGATCAGATCAATCAACAGCCCGGGAATAATTCTTTGACTGGTGGAGCCCCTGGATGATTGGGATCAAAACCGGCTATCGGCGCTTGAGGAGTTTTTCGATTTTTTCTAAGGAAAAATCGATAATAATGGGCCGCTGGTGGGGGCAAAAATAAGGGTTTTGGGTCTGGAATAATCCTTTGACAATGGCCTTCATCTCTTCGGGCACCAGGCGGGTATTGACTTTAACCGCGCTCTTGCAGGCCACCTGGGCCAAAATCTTATCTTCAAAATCGCTATCTGCCCCTTCCAGGTGCAGGATATCGATGATCGTCTCCTTGATGCTTTGCTCCGGGAGAACCTGGGGAAAGGTCTTGATATCATAGGAATTGCCGCTCAAGGGGCGCAGGTCGAAGCCGATTTTTTCCAGCATCTGCAGGCGCTCAGCGTCGAGCAAGGAAACCTCCGAGGGCGAAAGCTCGATGACCAATGGGAAAAGGGGCGTAATCGAACTGATACCGCTCTGCCGGTATTGCTCTTTTAAGCGGTCGAAATGGATCCGCTCCTGGGCGTTGTGCTGGTCGATGACCAGCAAGGAATGCTCTTTTTCGATGATGATATAGGAGTTGTGGTATTGGCCGAGCAGGTAGAAACCGTCCTCGCTGTAGAAATTGTCGGCAAAGAGCCGGGGCTGGGGAAAAGCGGTTTGCTTTTCTCCCACTACTGTTGCCGCCGGTCCTGCGGTCGGCCATGAAGCCGGTCGCGCTGCTGCCGGTTGGGAACCGGGAAAAGATATCGGGGTAAAACCACTGCGCCGGCCGCCATCGATGGCCGGTCCATCGGGTACAAAGGTGCGCCCGAATGCGCCATCTATCGCCCGTTTGATGAACTGGAAAATGGCCGATGAGTTCTCGAACTTGATCTCGAGCTTCATCGGGTGGATGTTGACATCGATCTCTGCCGGCGGTATCTCGAGGAGCAGGATGCCGGCCGGGCTCTTGCTCTTTTCCAGGTAATCGTGGAAACTCGTATTAAAGGCGGCGATCAGGGTTCTTTCCTTGACCGGCCGCTTATTGACAAAGAAGAATTGGTATTTCTTGTCCGAGACGCCGGTGTTTAACCGGGAAATAAACCCGGTTAGCCGGTACTGGAAATAGTCGAAGCTAACCTCCTGTAAGTTATCGAGGAAATCTTTGCCGAATACCTGGTAGATGCGTTCTTTGAGGGTGGCGGCCCGGTTGTAGGTGAAAACGGGCCGATTGCCGCTGACCAGGGAAAAGGCAACGGCAAAATGGGCCAGGGCCTGTTGCTCAAGCAAAGAAACGATCTGGCTTAGCTCGGCCCGGTCGCTCTTGAGAAACTTGCGCCTGACCGGGAAATTGTAGAAAAGGTCCCGCACCTCGATGGCGGCGCCGCGCTGGCAAGCGATCTCCTCTCTGGCAACCAGGCTATTCTCTTCCAGGCGGCAGAGTATGCCTTTGCCGTCTGTGGTGCAGGAGGTCTTGACCGTGATCCTGGCCACTTCCAGGATGGACGGCAGCGCCTCGCCCCGGAATCCCAGGGTGAGCAGGCGGTTGAAATCATCGAGCTCGATGAGCTTGGAAGTGGAGTGCCTCTTGAAGGCCGGTTCGATATCTTCGGGCATAAAACCCTCACCGTTGTCCGTGACCCGGATCAGCCCCTTGCCGCCCTCGACCACTTCCACTTTGATGTCGTCGGCCCCGGCATCGATGGCGTTTTCCACCAGCTCTTTGACCACGGAGAGCGGCCGCTCCACCACCTCGCCGGCCGCGATCTTCCTGAACACTTCCTCTTTTAGCGCCCTCACTTTCCCCATGGTGATTATGTTTATTCCAGGTAGCTGGCTAAGACCTGCTGCCGGGCTTTAACGATCTCCTGCGCGATTTCCCAGATTTTGAGCTTTATCTCTCCTTTGCTCATGGATTTCAGGTCCTGGATATGGATTTTTCCTTCGATGCAGGATTTCCAGGGTTTATAGTCGCCGGGTAGCCGGGCCGGGAAGATAGCCCCGGTTTTTTCGGTCAACAGAAAATAGAAACGTTTGCAATCGCCCACAGGATTCGGGCGGCTCCAGTCATCGAATGCCTGGAATTCCAGGTAACCCCAGTTTTCCTGCCCTCCATCCCCGGCCTGGAATATGACCGGTTCGATTAACTGGACAAAAGCAAAGACAGACTGGCAGTGGGTAAATATCTCTTCTTTGATATCGTCGCCGCATTTCATGCTATACTGATCAAAAAAGGCATCCAGGTTATTTTCCCTGAAATAACGAAAGATCAGCCGGGCCAGGTAGTTGACCTTTTCCTTGTTTTTCTCAAAATCGGCGTCACCGAATACATTGAGCAATACTTCTTTAAAATCGTTGTTGGTCTCAATACAGTTGCGGTTGGTGTAGGAGAGGAAGTAATCTTTCCATTTGCAGAGCATATCGTAACATTCCTTGTAATACTGCTGGTCTCCCGGTTGCCAATCGTTGAAAAACCCCTTTTTGATAAATTTTTCGAGCATTTCGTGGTGCTCTTTCGGCTCATTTTCCTTTATCTCCTGTATCAACAGGAGGCAATACTTAATCTGTTCCTTCCCGGTCGTACCGGCAATAGCACTGTCAAGCTTATCCCGGAGTGCCGTCAGCGTAGAAAAGAGCTTTTGATATTCTTCATCTTGGGCCAGATCCTGAAATTTCTTTTTCCCCAGTGCATCCTTAAGTCGTTTACTGTCTTCCTTAAAGATTTCTTCGGCACTGTGCCGGGCAAAGAGAGCGATCAATTTCTCCCTATCGATTTTACTATTCAACCGCTATCCTCCCTCTTTTTCGAGTTTTTTAAGCCTGGATTTTAACTTCCGGTTTTCCATCATCACCCTGGAATAATCCATTCTCTTCTCAAATCTATCCCGGGCTTTATTTGAATAGAGCAAGTCTTCATAAAGCTTATCCAGTTTTTGCGCCTTATCTCCCGGAAAATCTTGATCTTGACTTGCCTTCTCTTTTTCCAGGATCGATATCTCTTTATTTATCTCTGACTGGAAAGGATATAAAGCATGATAATATAAGTAGTTATCGTCTTTTTCCTCGACCTCGAAGACCTTACGAAAGATTTCCCCGGCCTCATAGCCGATAAAATCCTCTTCAAAGACCCTAACGCTAAAGCTGTCTCCCTCTTTTCTCATGACCGCCACCTCGCCCTCTTTACACCCGGCCACCACCAGGGGACTGTGCGCGGTGACGATAAACTGGATGTGGGGGAAATTTTCCCGCAACAGGCCGATGATCTTCTGTTGCCAGGAAGGGTGCAGGTGGGCGTCGAGCTCATCGATGAAGACGATGGCCGGTTTCTGGGTCAGCTCTTCTTCCGGTGCATTGGGAAAGACCGACCGCAAATATCTGTAGATCAAACCGAATATGGCCAGCACCGATAAGGTGCCCTGGGAGGCTTTCTGGATGGGTAGGGGGGTATCGTTGCCCTCGGTGATGACCTCGATCTTAAACCGGGACTGGCCGTTCATCGGAGCAATCTCATGGAATTTAAAGGGTTGATCGGACAACTTGCCCATGACCCGGTGGATCAATTGAAATATGGGGAGATCAAAGGTTTTTCCCTTATCCAGGTAAACGATGCACAGGTTGAACAAAAAGTCCTGTATCAATCGTTCTATCGATTTTTGCTGTAAAAAGTGATAGGCCCCATTTTTTTTGAGATCGCTATCCTCTGGCGATTCACCTCGACTGACGACGTTTGTTGATTGATCCAATGTGCGTATGTCCGGTAGGGCCAGTAAAGGCACGATTCCGATACTTTCATCAAAGAGGAGACGATTGCGCAGGATGTTCTCCTGCTTCTCCTCCCTGTCCACGACCAGGCGGGCAAAAGGCTCTTTCTTGCTTTGTTTGAAGTATTCCTCGGCTTTGTCGTTATCCACCTGGAGTAAAGCGGCCATTAGCCTCAGTAGATGGCTCTTGCCGTAACCGTTCCTGCCCAATAGGACATTCATGCCCGGGGTTAAGGGCCAGGTGAAGCTGCCGAAAAAATCGAGGTCATGCACCTGCAATTGTTCGAGCACGATGCGTTTACCGAGGTTGAAGTCAAATTCCTGTTCTCCCTTAATCCGGTCTATCCTTTTATCTATTTCCCTGGCCTTTGTTTCTTCCCCTGATCCCAGGTAGATATCCCTGATCTCCTCTAACAGAGCGATATTCTCCGACTCTTTTTCCAGCCTGGACAGTAACGCCCTGAGTCTCTCTTCTGCCGGACCGCCTTTACTCTCTCTTTCCATTGCCTTATCGGCTGAGTTAATAATGAAAAGAATGATATCGCTGCAATTTATTTTATTTGAAATTTTAAATTTATTTTCATTTGTTTTTTTTCTAAAGGATATTGTTGTTTTTAAATTTTTAAAGTATTTTCCTTTCAACCACTTATATGTTGCCGGCATCATTTTCTTTACATAATTTTCGGTATCATTGGGGTCTTTAGATTTATTAAATGCATCCCATTTAGATATGACCAGGATAATGGGGATTTCGATGCCATTTTCTTGGAGGGTCTGGAAAAGCAAGCCCATGGAGAAATCAGACCTATCTGCCTCAACGGCCGGCACCGTAATCATTAGTAAATCTATATGCCGCATGGTAACCATAAAATTAGCCTGATTATCATAAAGATCATAAATTCGATCGCCCTGGAGACCAGAAAGAGGGGGGAGTCCCACGTTTGGTTCTATTTTCCAGCGAATCTCTAAAAATCTTAGATAAATATCCTGGATTCCTTCCCGTTTTAAAATGATCTCCAAGAGTTCACTTTTAAATTGATCATTCCTGGGCGGGAAGTACCCTTTTTGCAGGCATTCACCCCATATATTTTTTAAGAACATCAAACCTGCTTTTTTAGTTAGATTATGGGCTATATTTATGTCCTCTCGCTCGGTTAAACACTGATAGATAGAAGCAATGAGCGTGGTCTTGCCGGAACCGGACTCGCCCAAAACGACGATATTGAACCCTCTCTCGCTATCGACTGCGCCGTTCTGTAAGATCATCTTTTCCTTGCTCATCGTACCCCTATTTTATCGGAAAACGCACAACTTGTAAAGCACCCATAAAAGCACGAGGAATACGCCCCTATACATTTCATTCATAAGCTGCCGGTCTGGAGGATGATGGGTTTGACCGTGACCTGGGTGACCGGGTCGAGGTAATCGACGGTAAACTCCTGTCTGATTGCTTCCTCGATGGTTTCAAGGAAAGTGACCAGGAAGATTTCCTTGAGGCCGAGCTGCCGACCGTATTGGGCGGCCCGGGTGAGGGCATGGTTAAAATCGGCCCGGTCGGAAAAGCTTTTTAATTCGAGGCCATAGGTGGTGTCCCGGTAGCGGATGAGTAGGTCGATCTTACCGTTGCCGGTGGGGAATTCCGGGTACACGCTGCCGTTCCTGCTTTGCAGGAATCGCTCCAGGTAAGCGTAAAGGTTGAAATGAAAAACCGCCTCATAAATCCGCTGGTCGCTACGGCGGGGGGCGTTTTTAAAGAGCCAGTCTTTGTTGCGGTACAGGTAGATTTGATAGAGCTTTAGCAATTCGCGGATGTCGAGGCGATCGGGCGTGATTACTGCTTCGAGGCTGGAAAAACTGTCGAATAAATTGCCCAGGTCGCTGAAGATCTCGCTGGAGAAATAATTGAATAACCGCTTCTGGACAAAGGGGCAAGAGAATTTCGCATAACTTTCTCTATCCTCTTTGATATCCGGGACAATGACCCCATTGGTGTAGAGATAATTGATCGTCTGGTTGTCGAACCTAAAGCGGATCAATTCATCGGTCTTGAATAACTGGAATACCGTTTCCCGGAAAGGCTGGGCGCGGGCCTTGTCGATGATGTTGAGGATATTGTTGTTGGGCAGGAGATTGACCGCCGCCCGGTATACTTTATCGAATTCCTTTATATCGATGGGCCGGGTGTTATCCACGGTGTAACCCCCGTATCCCTCGGTGAGCAATTCGCCCAGCCAGCAGGTTAGACCCGGCTGGCCCCGGGTTTCGTCAAATACCCGGTCGATCACCGTTTGTTCGACCACCCGGCCGCTCTCCTGCGCATACCATTTAAACATACCCTCTACTTCCGGGTGGGTGAGATTGGGGATAGGCAAACTGCGCTGTACATTAAACGGCGAGCCGCGTTTATTCTCGATGCCCAGCACGCTGCGCACGCCGATCAGGGCTAAGCCATGCAAAAGATAGGTCTTCTTTGGGCTGGGTTTATCCCGCTCTTCTGTGCGCTGGATAAACATATCCAGGAAAACACCGGCAAAACGGTTGATCATCGCTTCGTCCAGGCAGTCGAATTCATCCAGGACCAGGATGACCGGGGCCTTAAAATACCGTTTGGTCAGTAAGCCGGGGATATCCTTGATCTTTTCTATGGCCGGGAAATCTATCCCAAAAGCGATGCGCATCTTTTCGACCAGGATTTCCACCACCGTCTTTTCTTCTTTCTCATCCCTGGCGATTTCCATGGAGATGATGGCCGATTCATACGCCTGGGTTTTCTTTAGCCTTTGTATAACTTCTTGCATCACCCAGGTTTTACCGGTCTGGCGCGGCGCCCAGACGGTGATGTAATGCCCGCCCTTTTCCGGGTTCTCCTCGATAAGCTGGCGATAAACTTTTTCAACCAGGTCGGTACGCGGGGCATAGAAGTGAAGATCGATGTCTACTGGCCCATAAGATGAAAATCGCCTCATTCTATACTCCTTATTTTCGTCGGTTTACCGAACTGTTCCTATTTTATCAGAACTCCCCCACGAAATCAAACAGGTTCGATTTGACAGGCGGGGGGAAAAGGCTTATAATCCTTATCTCATGGATGAACAGATTTTAAAGATTTGCAAGTATGGCGAAGATGTACTGAGGCTCAAGGCGGCCACGGTCAAAGACATTAACCAACAACTAGTCGATTTGATCGGCCGCATGGCCAGGTCGATGTACCACACCCATAACGGTGTCGGCCTGGCCGCACCCCAGGTGGGCCGGTCCCTCCAGCTCTCCATCATCGATATCTCGATGGGTACAAACCCGGACGATTTTATGGTGATGATCAACCCGGTGATTATCGAGACCGGGGGCGAGGAGGTCGGCGACGAAGGGTGTCTCTCCCTGCCGGGTTTTATGATGCCGGTCAAGAGGCATGCCCGGCTGGTCCTCCAGTATTTCGACTTGCAGGGAAAAGAGCAGAAAAAGGAATTCGAGGGCTTTAAGGCGCGGGTGGTCCAGCATGAGATCGATCACCTGGACGGCACCTTGATCATCGACCGGGTGTCTGCCTTAAAACGACAATTGGTCAAAAAGGAGATCAAGAGACTTCAACGAGATGGCCAGTGGAAATAACCGGGTGGTCTTTTTCGGTACATCGGCGGTCTGTCTGCCGTTCTTAGAGGTTTTGCACGCGCATTTTAACCTGGCCCTGGTTATCACCCAGCCCGATGCGCTGGGCGGCCGTAACAAACACCTGATCGTGCCGCCGGTCAAGACCTTTGCCCTGGACCAGGGCATCGATTTTGTGCAACCGGCACAGGTGCGTGACCAGGGCCTGGCCGATCGGATAAGGGACATTTCACCGGCAGTGGCGGTGGTCATCTCTTACGGCCAGTTTATCCCCAAATCGATATTCTCTATCCCCGGACACGGTACGGTTAATGTCCATTTCTCCCTGCTGCCCCAATACCGGGGCGCCGCGCCGGTACAGCGGGCCATCGAGAATGGCGAGCAGAAAACCGGTATTACCATTTTCGACATCGATTGCCACATGGATAGCGGCGCTATCTGGGCGGTCAAGGAATTCGACATTTTCAAAGCGGAAACGGCCGGTGAATTGCTGACCCGGCTAAGCCATGCAGGGGCGCCGTTCCTGAAAGAGACGCTGGCGGCCATACTGGCCGGTCGCAGCCAAAAAACACCGCAGGATCATGGCCGGGCCACCTTTGCCCCAGCGGTCTTAAAGGAAGAGGGCCGGGTTGATTGGACCTGGAGCGCCGGGCAAATCCTTAATAAGCAGCGGGCGTTTACGCCCTGGCCGGGCCTTTTCTGCCTGAGAGATAACAAAATATTCAAATTGACCCGGTTGCGCCCGTTGGCCGATGCCGGTACCATTGCCTCTGTATTACCCGGGAAAAACCCGGGCGATGTGCTCGGCCTGGACAAGGAGAGCCTGAAGGTTTGCTGCGGCCAGCAGTCGGTGCTGGAGATACTGGAATTCCAGCCGGAGGGCAAGAAGCCGATGACGCCTTTTTGCTATTGCCTGGGCCATTCGTTGCCGGCCAAGTTGGATTAGATGGATTTTATTAGACCGGCATTTTTCGTCCTCAAGGAGTTTTATTCTAACCCGGAGAAGAACCTGCGCTACATCCTGGCCCATACGCTGGATGATAACCCGTTTGTGGATACGCAGGGGGTGACACGCACCACTTACGGCGTGGTGCGCAAGGACCGTATCCTGGAATATGTGCTGGCCCAGGTTTCCCGGAGAAAAATCGAGGAGATCGAGGGCGATGCCTTGATCCTGTTAAAGATGGGGCTTTACCTGCTGTTTTTCTCCCGCTCCTACCCGGAGTATTCGGTGGTAAACGAGGTTGTCGGGGCGGCCCCGGAACGGGCGAAGAATTTTATCAATGGCAACCTGAGAACCGCGGTGCGGGAAAAGGAAAAGCTGGCGGCCGCGATCGATGGCATAGAAAACCCGGGTATCCGCTTTTCGATGTCGGAGTTTATGATCGCTAACCTGGAATCTCTCACCCCGGACCTGGTCCAGACCCTGGGGTACCTCAACCAGGAGCCGCGCTTCCATCTGCGGGTCAACATTAAGGATTTTGGTTACGAAGATATCCAGGCCATGTTGCTCAAATATATGGCCGAATTCCGCGACCTGCCGGCATTCCAGAGCTTCGAGGTCAAGAGTTTCGGCCGCGGGGCGCAGGCCATGTACCGAAAAAAGAATGTTTACGTGCAAAACACGAGCTCGCAGATGGTGGCCATCATCGCTGCCCGCTTTGCCGGTAAAAAGGTACTCGATGCCTGCGCCGCACCGGGCACCAAGACGGTCACCCTGGCCATGCTGCGACCGGACCTGCATATCGTGGCCAACGATATCAATCCCAGGAGAATAGAAACGCTGCGGGAGTTTGTCGATTTCTTTGGCGTCCCGGGCGTTTTGCCGGTGGTCTCCGATATCTGCTCCGGCGCGGTGCAGGGGAAATTCGACCTGATCATGGCCGACCTGCCCTGCACCTCGGCCGGCACCATGCGCAAGAACCCGGACCTGAAATTGAAAATCACCCCCCAGTTGGTGGAAAAGAATGCCGCTAACCAACTGGCGATTCTCCGGGCGCTCCTGCCGGCCCTGGCGCCGGGCGGTTTTTTGGTCTACTCGGTCTGCTCTTTCCTGGAGGCCGAGGGCGATGCCGTGCTCCAGGCGGCCCGGGAGACAGCCGCTTTTTCTGCCGTGGATCTATCCGGCATCCTGGATGAATTCGGTTTTAAATATAAAAAAGGGGACTGGGGCTGTTACCTGCTGCCCAACCCGAAACTGAATAACGATCTTTTCTATATTTCCCTGGTCAAGCACGCTGGCGAATATGGATAAATAACCCGGAGGTAAGATGAGAAGAATTTATAGTTTAATCATTTTGTTTTTGCTCTTTTCCGGCCTGATCTTAGCCCAGGTCGGGAGCGGGAATATTTACGGCACTGTCGTCCTCGAAGATGGCGCTGCGGTTCCCGGCGTGTCGGTAATCCTGACCTCTTCGGTGTCCGGCAGGTTGCGGGCCGTCACTTCGCAGCATGGTCATTTCCGCTTCCTGGCCCTGCCACCGGCAAAAGATTATACCCTGGAATTTGCATTGGCAGGTTTTATCACCGTTGAAAAGAAGGATATCCGGGTGCTGGTGGGCGAGAATATCATGGTGAATATCGTCATGAAGGCCGGGAACATTTCAGAAACCATGCAGATCAGCGGCGAGACCCCGATGATCGACCCGAGAAAAACGACCGCAGCCACCCAGATCACCCAGGAGATTTTACAGTCGCTGCCCATGGCCCGCAACCCCTGGGCCATCCTGGGATACGTCCCGGGTATGATGATGGCTGGACAGGATGTGGGCGGTAACGAATCGGGCCAGCAGCCCGGCTTTTCATCCAGGGGCGAAAGCCAGGTCAATAGCCAGTGGAACGTGGACGGCGTGGAAGCGACCGACCCGGCTTCACCGGGAACATCGGTCATGTATTACGATTACGACATGTTCGAAGAGATACAAATCCAGACGGCAGCCAACGATGTAACGGCCATGACCGGCGGGGTGAACATCAACTTCGTCACCCGCCGGGGTGCGGATAAACTCTCCGGCAACGCCCGGTTTTATTATACGGACGATCGATTCCAGGCCGGCAATGTACCGGCCGGTGTGGTGGCCGGAGACCTATCGGGCAACACCATCGATACCATCAGAGATTACGGTTTTAACATCGGGGCCCCGATTGTTAAAGGCAAAGCCTGGTTCTGGGGCTCTGTGGGTTACCAGGATACCGGTCTCTCCGATATGCGGGGTGACCTGGATGAGACCCTGCTCAAGACCTACAATGCCAAATTCAACTTCAACCTGGGTCATCACCGCATCGAGATCTACGGCGTCTATAACGACAACATCAAACACGGCCGCAAGCAGTATGCGCTCGATTACCCGGAAGCGGCCCGCGACCAGGACGGTCCGGCCTATATCTTCAAGGTGCAGGACGAGATCACAGTCGGCAACCACCTATCGATCTCCTTAAAGGGATCGTATACATCCACCTCTTACACCCTGGAGCCCAAAGGCGGCCGCAATGTGCCTGTTTATGAAGAGTACAAGACCTTTCGCTGGAATACCGGCGCCTGGGAATCTCACGATAGCGATATCTACGACGGCAGCATCCTGGTCAACTATTTTAAAGAGAAGTTCCTGTTCGGCCAGCACGAGATCAAATTCGGTCTCGATTACCGCTACTCCACATCGCAAACCGGTTCCCAGTTGGGCAACGGTTTACAGTTGACCACCGTGGATGGCCTGGGCTACTATGCCAAAGTGTACCGGGAATGGAAACTCGATTATTACACCCGCAGGCTCTCCGCCTTTTTCCAGGATACCGTCAATATGGGCAATTTCAACTTCCTGCTCGGCCTTCGCTATGACCGGCAGGCTATCGGCACCCAAACCTTTACCATACCCGGCACCAACATCCCGGAAGTCGCCAATGTCGATGGTATCGATTACAACTTTCGAGCGGCCGAGCAGCCGGGCGCCGATTTCCCCTCCAGCTTCGATTTCCTCTCGCCCAGGCTGGGTTTAACCTGGGATCTCCAGGGTAATGGCCGCACCGTGCTTAAAGCCAATTTCGCCATTTACGGCTCGACCCTCGATTCCAGCTACATCAACAGCTTCCAGGTCGATTCTTACCATGATTTCGATTGGTACGACGACAACTCAAACCTGCTGGTCGATCCGGGCGAGCTGGTGCTCTACAAGACCCGGGATAACTACGATTTCATCGCCTCTTCAGACCCCGGTTTCTTCTTCGCTGAGAATTTAAAACCGGGAAAAGACATGGAGATCCTGCTCGGTATCGAGAGGGAGCTTTCCAGGGACTTGCTGGTCGGTTTGAACCTGATCTACCGCAAACAGTATGACCTTAATTGGGCGGTGCCCTATGTCTGGGACAACGGGCTAAGGCTGGTTAAACCCGAAGACTGGTCGGTCTATTCGGTCAACCTGGACGGTCAAACCTATTACTATTGGGACACCTTTGATGCCAATGTCACCGATGAGGGGATCAGCCGTGTCCAGACACGGCCCGATACCACCATTCGCTACCAGGCGCTGGAGTTTTCTTTCCGGAAGAAACTATCCAGGGGATGGATGGTCAACGGTTCCGTGACCTTGCAGGATACGAAAGTCGATTACGAATCGGCTGCCGCCTATATCGACCCGACCGGTCATGCGCCGGTCGATTTTTTGGACGGCACACCGGGCCCGCACAGCCTGGCCATTTTTGTCATCAACTCCCGCTGGCTGGTCAAGCTCGATTGGCTGGTCGGGCTCCCCCTAAAAATCAATTTTGCCGGTGTCCTGGCCGCCCGCGAAGGCTACATCTTCCCGCAAATCGCCACCCTGGTGCATGAGTACAAACGCTGGTGGGATAACGAAAAACCGGTTATCCTGCTCCAGGAGTTCGGCACCTCCCGTTACCCCAATTTCTTTCAGCTCGACCTGCGGCTGGAGAGGGGCTTTAACCTGGGACATTACGGGCGGCTCTATGTTTCTATCGATGCCTTCAACGTGACCAATGCCGGCACCGTGCTTCAGAAAGGCAATGACCGCAGCCTGGGCGATTACGATATCCCCTTGATCATCCTCAATCCGCGGGTGATCCGCTTCGGTCTCCGGTTCGAGTATTAAGTAAGTAGTCCCGGCAAAATTACATGCGGAGGGGAAGCGGTTTTTTTGACTTGAAATCTGTCTCTAAATGTATTATAGTGTTGGCATGAGGTAGTAAAAATGAAAGAGCTTACACTCAGGATAAAAAATGACCAACTGGCACGCACCATTATGGGCCTTTTATCGAAAATAAAGGATATCGAGATCATCGAGGGCAAAGGGAGCAACAAAGGCAGGAAGAGATCAAAAATAGATGAGATCATTGAAAAACCTTATGAAATAGATAATTTTAAGATTTTCAGCCGGGAAGAGATTTATGAAAACAGCATGAAACCAACCTTTCATTTTGGGATAGCCTGGTCCTGAGTTTCAGCACTGGAAGCAGATTGTAATGTACTTTACTCCGAAGATATGCAGCACAACCAGGTAATTGAAAAAAAACTCAAGATAATCAATCCCTTCGCAAAAGGCTGAAAATCGAAAATTTGGGCAAATACATCGGCCCCCCTTGAAATTTTTCTTCTTTTCCATTACAATGGAAAATCTAAAAGCGAGGTGAGCAGAAAAAGAGCATGAGCGAGAAAACCGACATGGACAGGGAGAAGTTCCTGGCACTAACCCCGGGAGAGATCACCGGCCTGCTAGACCGCCACCAAAAACCCCGCACCGGCGTCTTTGTGCCGGACGGCACCCGCCACCTGGTCATGTGCCGCACCCATCTTTCACCGGAAGCCGATGAATTTTACCCGGCCTATGCCCGCCTCTTTGCCGGTGCCCTCAAAGAGTGCTTGACCATCTTTTTCGACCACGGTCTCAAATACCTGTTCTTTCCCTTATTCGGCTCCTCCCTGCTGGAGCGCAAAGGCCGGTTTCAGACTGTTACCATACCGGCCGTTTACCGTGAGGTGTTCCAGGGCGAGGCGTGGTTTTCATTCTTCCAGGAAAAGGGCATCCGCGTTAAAGCCTATGGCGACCTATCGAAGCTCGACCTGATCGATGCCTTACATCTCGACATGAAAGAAGGCGTCCGGCAGCTCGTTGAGAAGACAGCCCATCATAACCGGCACACCCTGCTCTTCGGGTTTCTTTCCGACAACACCCCCGGTTTCGAGATGCCCCAACAGATCATCGATTTTTCCCAGGTTCATCACCGCGCGCCCAACCAGGAAGAGATGCTGACCCTCTATTACGGCGAGCCCATCCCCCCGGCAGATTTCATCATCCTCTCCCACAAGCTCTCCCTGCGCCCCCTCCCCCCCCTCATCTCCCTCCACACCCCCCGTATCTATTTCTTCCCCGCCCCTGGCTTTCTCTCCCTCACTGTCCAAAATTACCGGAGGCTTCTCTATGATATTATTTTTAGAGATTCTCCCCTGGCTCCGATCGACTCCCCACAAGCAGAACAGACGTCACTTGATAACCTGGACAAATTTTATTTCTCCCATAAAGATACCATTATCGGGATACAGGAAAAACTAATTGGGCTACCCGAACCTAATATCTCCGTTCAAGACCAGGTGCCCAGGAAAGATTTACCATGAACATGAAGAATAAACATAGATACCCAGTTAAAGAGGGAGAAAATAAAAGTGGAAAAGAATCCCTATAAGTTCACCGGCGCCCTGGACCCTGAAAAAGACAGAGCCGTGTGTGTGACCCGCCAGGATGATGTCAAGCAGGTAATCCATAGAGCCATTATGTGGGGCGATTATTGGGCCGTTATTGGGCCCCGGCAGGTGGGGAAAACCACGTTCTTGCGCCAGGTGCAGCAAAATTGTCCGGATGCCTATTTTGTGTTTTTCGATTTTAATTTTTGTCCCAAGACTGAGTCAGAATTTTACCCCTGGCTGAAAGATAAACTAATAGAAGAGATACCGGCCGAACCCCAGATAAAAGATAGAAAAGAAAGTGGCGCTGGGCCGGTATTGGATTTTTTAGATTTCCTGGCCCAATTCAAACCAACGGTTCCGGGGGGTAAGAAGATCATCTTCCTATTTGACGAAATTGAATTGATCCCTAATCTGAGCGATTTTTTCGGTATGTGGAGAAAAGTACATACCGATCGGTTCAGTAAGTCTCAACTTGCCAGGTATGGGGCGATCGTTACCGGTTCGGTGGACCTGATCAAGGAAACGGCAGGTAAGGTGTCGGCCTTTAACATCGCCCATACCCTGTATCTCAAAGATTTCTTAAAAGATGAATCGCGGGGGTTAATCGAGGAACCTCTTAAAACCCTAGAGATCACTATCCAGGAAGAGGCAAAGGATAAATTGATTCTCCAGACAGGAGGGCATCCGCAATTGCTGCAACATGCCTGTCATAAGCTGGTGAACACGGCCTATAAGAAAAAGAAACGCATAACTGTAAAGGATGTCGATGATACCATCGACTATTTGCTAAAAGATAACGCCAACATATCGAACCTGTGGCACCAGGTAAAAAAGGATACCTGTCTTAAAGATTTAATCCTGAGAATATTAAAAGGAGAAAAAATAGAGTATCTTCGTCATACAGACTACTCTATTTCCGAAGCCGGCCCTATTGTGGAAGATGTCGATCGTTGCTGCGCTATCCGGAATCCAATTTATAAGAAGTTTCTCCGCGATATCCTCGATGTCTTCCCGCAGGTGAAGCCGAAAGTGTTGATCTGTTTTTACCGCCGGGATGAAAAATGGCTGAAGCAATTCTTTAATATCCCCGATTTTGCCGATTACCAGGTATCCCTCTTCGAGTGGCAGGAAAAGATGACCAAGAATTTTACTGAGTGCTACCATGAGCTCCAAGCCAACATCGAGGAGGCTTTCATGACCATATTTGTGCTCTCGGATCACCCGCTAACACCCGATTTCTTTTTAAGAGAAGAGATATTTGAGCTTATCCGGCAGCAGGAAAAAGCCGGGAAATATATCTTTAAGCTGGTGGTGCCGGGGGCCAGCTTATCCATTGCGCCTTTCCCGGTAGAAAAGGGAGACAAAAAATAGATGAACCAAAGGTATTGGGGTAACATGCCCATTGTGGGAACGACAGAAGAGGCCATCCAGAAAGCCGGGGAAATGGCCAGGAGCAATAAAACCGATCCGGATCAGGGATGAGTCATATGACTGGAGAAAAATATTATGTAGAACCTGGGCTATGGGGCTTGATATTTTTCTCATCTTTCATTAAAATAGGCATAGAGCAGACATGATTAATAAAAGTGAGATCAATAATCCCTACCGGCCCCTGGACCTGGCAGCGGTGGAATCCTTTTACCATGAGGATGTGATCCGGGAAATCAAGGAAAAGCTGGAGCCCAACCAGGTGAACCGGGTCATCGTGCTGCTGGGCAACCCCGGTTCCGGTAAGACCAGCACCTTGCGGCGCCTGGCTGCCACCCCGCAATTGCTCGGCAAAGACTATATCCCGGTCTACCTCGATGCCCGGAAATACAAGAAGGTCGATTTTGATGGCCTGCTGTTAGCGATATTCAAAGATGTGTCCGAGCGGCTGAAAGAGTTTGGTTACACCCTCCCCAAACCGGGCCACCGACCCAAACGGGCTGATGGGGAGGGCGGCGACCTACTCGAGTCCCTGTTGCTCATGCTCGACGCGGAACTACACAGGGGAGTCACGCTGCTGCTCATTCTGGATGAATGCGATGCCCTGCTGCAAATCATGGACGGCCCAACCGTTTCGAAGGTTATCGACACCTTAAAACAGATAGACCGGGACTGGGCCAATTATGCCCTGGTGCTGGCCGGGAACAAGAAGCTACACAAGACCAGCCAGGCCGTGTCCTTCAGGGGCTTGATGGATGATATCGAGCCCATTACCATCGAGGAGATGCTGGCCGAGGCCACCATCCACGACCTGATCGTCTCACCGGTTAAGGGTTTAATTAATTATGATGAAAAGGCGGTAGAGAAAATTATCTGGTTGAGCGGTAAAAATCTCTATTTTCAACAACTGATCTGCCACTACGTGTTCGACCTGCTCATGGAGCGGCAAGAAACGACTTGTTCGGAAGCAGCGGTTGAGGCAGCCGTGCAAAAAATATTCGCCGATGAGCGGCCGGAATTTGCTTTTGCCTGGGACAATTATTTGTCCATCGAGGCACGCTTGCTGGTCTCTGCGTTGGCAGACGAGAGTATCACGGTCAAAAATGGCCCCTATTACGATATTAAAGAAAAGACCCTGCTGGATCATATCTTTGGCAGAGACATAGCCGGCCAGGCCCGGGTATTGCAGGAGTTCGACTATATCCATGAGCTAAAAAAACGGCGCTTCGACCAATACCCCTTTAAGATTCCCCTGGTAGGTTTATGGATCCAAAAGAACCACCCATTCATTAATACCATTATAGAAAGTATCGATCAGATTGCCGAGAGAATAGATTTTAATCACCTCATACCGGTAATAGAAAAATTACCGGCAGAGCAGCTCCTGCCCCTCGATCAACCGGCCATATTGGATATTGCCGGCAAATGGACCCTGGTCAAGAACCTGGCCATGGGCAAAAACCCGGTTGGCAAGGGCCAGGTTCACGATTTCTTCCGGGTTTTTGCCGAATACCTCAACCTCAGTATCAAAGAGGAGTCAACCGGTCAGGGGAATGTCGCGGTCATCGATATCAAGAGCCTGGGTATCGGTCTGCTCGAAGATGCCTACTGTTTTATCCAGGAGAGAGAGGAATTGACCCGGGAGGGTATATCCCATATAGAAAAAAACCTGGCCGGGTTGGCCCAGGAGGGTAAGCAGAAGCTGGCCCTGTACTTCTATTTCCAGCCCTCAGACTCGGTTAACCGCATCCTGAAAAAAGCCTATTTGAATGTCATACCAATCTCAAAGGACGATATCAAGCGGATCATCTTCTCGGAAAAACCGCGTGAAAGTTTTAAAAACATCATCCTTGACCGCCTCTCCCTGGCCAAAGTCTGCCCCTACCAGATCGTGGGACCTGAGACGACCATCTTTTACGGTCGCAATGATATAATCCAATCGATCAGCAGCGCCGCCAACACCAGTTACGCGGTGGTCGGAGCCCGGAAGATCGGCAAATCATCACTCTTACTCAGGATAAAAGAGAACCCACCACCCGAGACCGCATATATCCACCTGGATATGGACCGGGCCTTTAGCGGTTCCGGTAATTACCATTCTTTCCTGTCCTGCCTGGAGAAGAAAATCGAAGAGACCCTGGGAGAAAAGGTTTCCTTTGGCTTATTCTCATTTAGCAGAAGAATCCATAAACTGCCGGCCATTATCCAGAGACTTTCCACAGATGACAGGAGGCTGGTCTTTATTTTTGATGAGATCGATAAATTGATCGATCTCGACTCCAGACATGGCCACAGGTTGATGAATATATTTCGCTCCCTGTCCCAGGCCAGTACTTGCCAATTCGTATTCGCCGGTTTTAAAGAGCTTTACGATCAAAAGCGGAACATGAACCATCCGTTGTGCAATTTCGCCGAAGAGATCCGCTTAAGGCCGTTGGAAGAAGAGGCGGCCCTGGCCCTGGTGACCGAGCCGATGGAGAGTATCGGCCTCCATTACCATGACCCGGAGGACCGCAAGCTCATCCTCTATTACACGGCCTGCCACCCCAACCTGGTGCAGTTTTTCTGCAAACAGTTGATTTACCAGGTGGAACAGCATAAAGATGTCGATCAAAAAAGAACTATTTTTCGGACCGATATCGAAGCCGTGTACAGCCTGGCCTATGAGAGATTCATCATCGATGAAGTCTATATGTTCTTCAAAAATTTGAACAGCCTGGAACGCTTGATATTGATCGTGCTGGCAGAAAAAGAGCTCATGTCGGGACAAAAAAACTTTTCTGCGCCGGAGATCAAGGATTGGCTTTCCGAAATGGGTATTTCCCGAGCCCTGGAAGAGATCCATAAGTTGCTGGCCTATTTTATCCTGCGCTTTATCCTGGTGGAGGCAGGCAAGACCGGTTATGCCTTTGCCTTACCGGTATTCCCGGCCATATTAAAGGAGCGGGCCGGGGGCCATTACAAAACCAAACTTATCGAGGAGATCAAAGAAAATGATTGAGAATCCCTATCAATTTAAAGGCCCATTGGATCCTAAGAAAAATGGGTTGGTGTGTATCCCCCGTGCGGAAGATGTTCATAAGGTCATCGACGGTATCCTTAAAAGCGATTATTGGGCCATCCTGGGGCCCCGGCAAATCGGGAAGACCACATTCTTGCGCCTGGTGCAACACGAATTTAAACATGCTTACTACATTTATATCGATTTCGAGCTGCATTCTAAGAGCAAAGAAGCCGATATTTATCCCTGGTTGATGGAAAAAATGTTGTCCGAGATACCAAACTATAGTGAGACCAGTAAAGCAAAAGAATGGAAATCTGGCCCGGAGCAGGCATTTTTCGGGTTTTTGCGACACTTTAAGCCCAAAGATGATGACTTAAAGGTTGTCTTCCTCTTCGATGAGATCGATGCCCTGCCTTTCGTCAATGACTTCTTGCATTTTTGGCGGGGGGTGTTCCACGAGCGGTACAGTCACCCGGAGTTAGAAAAATACATAGTTATTACCAGCGGGGCGGCAGACCTGATCGAATTATCCCTGGGACCCAGTTCACCTTTCAATATTGCGCAGGTCCTATATTTGCATGACTTCTCAGGGGAAGAGAGTGAATTATTGATCGACCGGCCATTTAAAGAATTAGGCATCCAGATTGAACCCGGGGCAAAGGATAAGTTATTATCTTCGCTATCGGGTCATCCGCAGATGCTACAACATGCCGGCCATATATTGGTCGACCAGACGCTTAAATCGGGTAACAGTAAGATCTATATAAAAAATGTCGATGGAGCCATCCAGAAGCTATTCAAAACCAATTCTTCCCTCGATACCTTGAAGCAGGATTTAAAAGATGAGAAACTCAGAGATTTGATCGAGCACATTCTTGAGGGTCATAAGGAAAAATTCCACCCCTACAAGGAGTACTCCTTAAGGGGGGCCGGGACGATCGTGGAGCGGGATTCTTTTTGCTCAATACGGAATAGAGTGTTTGAGGAATTTTTATATAATATAGAGTCTTCAATGTTAAAAATAAATGAAGAAGAATCTGAATATTCTCTATTTGTTAAAAAACCTTGGTTGGTTATCTTGATTTTTGCTGTTCTCCTGGGTTCGATATCAGGATTAACAAGTTTTGGAGAAGGTATAATAGCAGCAATTATACTAATAGTATTCTCAATATTCTTCATGATTATTAGTACTATATCATTGGAAAAAAGCTCAGAAAAAAAAGAAGAATGCCAAGAAATGAAAAATGGAGGCAATAAAGTATAGTGATGAAAGTACTTGGATTTAAATTAAAAATAGAAAAATTTTCGGTGTTTGAAGTTATAATGACGTTTTCAGTAATAGCTCTTTCATATTTATTTTATGTCGTGATTATATTTATTTCGGAGAATAATGATATTTTTTTTATTACTGATGAAATATCATGTTCACTTAATTACCCCAAGTATATGTCAACGTCTGATTATCGTTCTATCGATATTACTTTGATTAATAGATCTAGTAAAAAAATCGATTGTGTTCAGTCATACATCTATTTCCCTAATAATAGTCATGTCGTGGTAACATCTGAAAAACGGAGTCTATTTGCTGACTTTGGATCTTTATCGGCAGGTGAAATAAGAACACGAAATATTGAATTTTATTTTAGTGAAATTAAATCTTCTAATATAGAATTTTGTTTTAATATAAATGTAGATGATAGAATTATAGAAGAAAGAAATTATAATATACGTTATTACAAGTGGTTTCCTTTTCCTAAAATAGTTTTACGTACTGTTTGGGGGGCCATATTGAGTTCATTTCTTTTAATTTTCATAAACGTGGTTTCAGAGATAATAAAAATTAAATATAACAAGAAATCAAAAAAGAAAAATATCAATAGAAGAAATAAAATGAATGGTACTGGGCTTATTAAAAGGAGACGGCATGTCTGATGAGATAAAATACCATGGAATGATCGACTGCCGGGAGATCGAGGAGCTGATGAAGGTGCCCATGGTCAGGGATTTTTTACTGGAAAAACTGGCGCAGGCCCGGGAGATGTACCGGCAGGAGAGCGATCGGAAGGGGGAATCGGCAATGAAGCAAGCAGATAACATCGTTAATCCCCGCTTTAAGAACGGCTGGTCAAAGAAGAGATCCTATTTCTTCGAGCTGGTGCGGCAAAAAGACCCGACAGCACCAGAAAACTTCAGGTGGGAACTGGGGCGGTTCAGGCTAACCAAACGTGCAGACATAATAAAAGTTATTTTAACCCGGTTTATCCAGAAAGTCGATGATTTTCCGGTTAGCCCGGACGAGCAGTATGAGACCATCGAGATAGCAGAGCCCGATCGATCCTTGCATTTTACTTTCTTGAAGAACCGGGAAGACCGGGTGGCCGGGTTTGTCCGGGAAATCTTTAAAGGGGAAAAGGGAACCGGGCAAAGAGAATCCCAGGTGATCAAGATAACGAGTAAATACCAGGACATCGATAAACAGGCCATGTATGAAAGAATTTTTCACCTGATGGAGGAGAACCCGGAAATCCGCGAAGATATTTTCTTTTATGTCGAGATGTCGGAAAAGTCTCAGAAGAGTACGCAACCCAGGTGATCTAGACATTGACCAACATCAGCCCGGCATCCTGCTTTAAGACGATCACATAATCGCCGATCTTGCGGGCCAAAAAGATGTCGTTGGTCAGGTACAGGATAGAGGCCCCCTGCTCTTTGACCTCTCTTATCCGGGAGATAAAATCGCTGATAAAATCTCCCGGCATGCCCCGAGTAAAGTCATAGAACATATAAATCGGCTTTTGGGTCAGCAAGATTATTTCTAAGACCACTTTGCCCCTGATTTCCGTCGATAAATCGCCGAGGCAGATCTTGATTTTATCCTGAAGAGCGAAACGAGACATGAATTCTCTTAATATCGGTTGAGAAATGTCGGTCATTCTACCCACAAAGGCGAGTAAATCCTGTACCCGGATATCGCCCGGCACATCGTCCGGCCGGCAGATATAGACAAAATCGATCTGACCGCTGCCGTTTTCAATCTTCTCATTGTTCACTACCACCGTACCGGGGAATTCTTTATTCTTGCTGAACAATAGGGAATACATGTGGTTCCGGAGAGACTCATCCCGGCTGAGCACTGTGTTGGAAACCCTCTCATTGATTTCGAGTTCCAACTCTTCCAGTCCCTGGATATCCTTTTTAAGGACGGAGAAAAGATGCTTTTTATACGACCCGTAAGCCATGCCGGTAGAAAGTCCGATATAGAGAAGAGTGATCAGGAGTCCCCAGGCAAAACCTTTCGGAATTCGGCTCTGGCCTGTAATTATATATTCATTAAAATCTGGTTTGAAAGACTCGACTTTGGGTGGTTGTTTTTTTTCCAGGGCTGCTATCTTCTCTTCTATCCTTTTTTTGATAAAGAAATCGATAAACCCATTTTTTAGTTCTCGCGCTATTTTGTAAAAACCATCGATGCCCCGGTAGCCCTGGCTGCCCAGCTCGCCGGTCACCGACAGGTAGAATGTGGATGGAAAGATAACGGAAACCTGTTGGCGTAAATTAATATACCTGGATATTTGGGAGGCAGATTTGTCTTCTTCTGCTCGAATTTTTGCATAGTAATTTTGGTAATTCAGGGTTGCATCTATTGGATTAGATCTGCGTCCCTCATCTGCAAACCACCTTTCGTAAGCCATTAAGTCATTGAGTTTAGTTAATTCCGATTGGGTATTCGGGGCGATATTTCGGGAAGTCGCCTCTATAATTTTATTAGTAAATACCGGCAGGAGATAGACGAATAAAAACCAGGCCAACATCAAAAAATAGCGGGCATTTCTTTCTCCCAGGCTGTTGGCCAGGCAGCCCAGGGAAAAGAAGAAGATCATTAGCATGAGTTTAATAACCAGGAAGGCTAGCAGGAAACCGAAGCTTCCCGGTAGGTGAATGCCGGACAGCAACAGGAGAAGGACAGCGCAGAGGAGCATTGCGGTAAAATAGAAAATCAACCAGATTGCCCGAGATAGCCAGAGAAAGACAAAGACCCGGCGATAACCGAATAGGCTGGCCAGGAAGCGCAAGTACTCGCGGGAGCGAAAGGCTTCATACCCAGAATAGAGGGCCATCAAGCTGCCGATGAGGAGGAAAAATCCGGAGAAATCGATTAGTTTACCCGGTTTTTCCAAGAAAATGTTTTTTCCCTTGAGCAGTGAAAAGATATTCAGCTTTTCTCCCTGGTCAAACTCACCGACCAACTCGGAAAAGAGACCCGAATTCGAGAACAGGGGGTTGAGTGAGCCCGGCATGTAGTATAAGCGGATGCCATACCCGGCATACTGCATGTAATTCTGGAAATTCTCTGTTTTCTGCTGGATCACCTCCAGAAATTCATCTTTTCCTTTTTCCAGGTCCCGGTATTGGACAATGCCCAGGTACAACACCCCCAGGCACAGCACCAGGAAAGCCAGCATAACCACCCGGTTTCTCGTAGAGAAAAACCGTTTCCCCTCAAGGGCTAAGAACGCATTAAAGGTCTTCATCGATCAATCGTTAATTTTCAAACTCTACTTGATCTCTTGAAACACTCTGGCCGCATATTGGCCCTCTATCAAGGATCTTGAAAAGAGTTCGTTTAAACGGTAGAGATGAACAAGCTGGGGGGATATCCCGGCCCCGATCTCTTCCCGGATGAGACCGGCGACCGCCGATATCTCATCGATTTGTGTCAGGATTTTTTCGTACATCATTCTAACCCGGCCAGTCTTCAAGAGAGGCTTGAGTTCATTGAAGATTTCTTTATTTAGCTTGTTCTCTTCTACGAATTTATTATAATCGAAATTCATTAAGCGTTTACGTGTCACTGGATCATAAGACATCACCTCGGTGATATCGTTTAGCCGGGTATAGGTATCTCTTGCTGCCAGTAGGTTATCGATGGCCACGTCGAGTTTAGCCTGGAGTACATGAAAATCCAGGCCGTGCAATCCGGCCAGCTCGAATTCCTGCATGAAATCGAGGAAACCGGCATGGGCTTTGAGAAAATAGCCGGCCCCCTCGATCACATAACAGCGGATCGAATCGCACTGCTGGACCTGATTTTGCATATGCTTTTTATGAAAAATCTTATCTGTCCCGTTGTAATAGATATCTCCAGAAAGATTTATGGTTAAGAGCAATGAAACAATCAATGACCAGGCTAAAGACTTATGGTTGATCCAGGGTTTTTTACTCATAGCCAAGTTTTTCTTTTTCATAAGAGAATTTTACATCAAAAAAGAGAATTTTTCAAGTTTCATCTTTTTTCCTGGATTTTTTTAGGGATTACTTACATTCCCGGCAACTCCCGGCTTAAGCCCGCCGGCTTTTGGGGTCTTCCTCTTGATTAGCGGCCCATTCCCCTCTAATTTTTGTGCATTCCCGGCGACATCCGGTCTAAGGCCGGAGGAGAAGGGGCGGGAGATGAGGGCTTGCTCTCCTGGGCGCCGGATGGGGTGTATGCAATACACCCCTACGGCTATGGGCGCCGCTATGTTGTCTGAATCCCAGATTCACCGGATGAACCGGATTCCGCAGAATATAGAAGCGATACTGTCCGGGGCTATGGCTGAAATGGTTTACATGATCGGACTAACGATGGCCTAATCTTTCTTACCTTAATTTCTTCTATAATGGGTAATCCGGACAGCCCGGATCTCATCCCGTCTATCATCCCCATACTTCCAGCATCTGGGTAATCTGCAGAAAGTGCCCAACGATTTGTACAAAGTGCAGGACGATCTGTTGGAAGTACCGGGCGATTTGAAAATGGTGCCGGATGATTTGGAAATGGTGCCCGGCAATCTGTAGGAAGTGACTTGCGTTTTGGAGATGGTGACCCATGATCTGAAAATGGTGCCGGACGATCTGATGGAAGTGCCGGACGATTTGAAGATGGTGCTTGACGATCTGAAAATGGTGCCGGGCAATCTGTCTTTGGTGCTCAGCGTTTTGCAGGAAGTGCCGGACGATTTGTTGGAAGTACCGGGCGATTTGAAAATGGTGCCGGACGATTTGAAAATGGTGCCGGGCGACTTGTCGGAAGTGTCATGCAATCTGCAGAAAGTGCCCAACGATTTGTACAAAGTGCAGGACGATCTGTTGGAAGTGCCTCATGATCTGGAAATGGTGCTGAATGATTTGATGGAAGTGCTCATCGATCTGTAGGAAATGCTTGACGATCTGAAAATGGTGCCGGGCAATCTGTAGTAAGTGACTTGCGTTTTGGAGATGGTGACCCATGATCTGAAAATGGTGCCGGACGACTTGTCGGAAGTGTCATACAATCTGCAGAAAGTGTCCAACGATTTGTACAAAGTGCAGGATGATCTGTGGGAAGTGCCGGACGATTTGAAAATGGTGCCGGGCAATCTGTCGCACTGGAATGATAATCTGAAATCACAGCCGCACGATCTGCTGGACTGGAATCGCAATCTGAAAAAAGGGGAGGGCCTTTTGGCGGACTGGAATGATGAAGTGAAATTACCGCCGGATGATCTGTCGCACTGGAATGACGAAGTGAAAAAACCGGCGGCCCTTTGGCGTATAAGTCAGTGTCTGAACTATGATTGACGTGATTAAATGAAGACTATGATTAATAGAAGGTATAACCGTACCGGCAGGAGGCCAAGCCCCGCATGAGACCTAATCATCATCATAGTCGATCATATTAATCAGTTGAATCACAGTTCCAGACAGTATTACTCATAGCATCTGGGTAATCTGTGTAATCTGGTGAATCTGCGGTTCAGACAAATGGCATGGGAGATGTCTAATCTCCTGGCCGCCGGATGGGGTGTATGCAATACACCCCTACGGCTATGGGCGGCCCTTCTATATACCGGATGGCTGCCACACCATGCCCGGGGACATCGACCCCTTTGCCCGGTTTTTGGGGGGTGCGCCGACCGGCTTTTGCTTATGCCCCTTGAATTTAGGGCCCGGCTGCTATATAATTCCCCTATGACTGAGGTAAAATTTTCAGTATTGAGCGATACATCGCCGCAGGCCGAAGAAATCCAGATTGCACTTATAAAGAAACTGACCCCGGCGCAGCGGGCCGCCAAAGTTTTCTCCTTGTCTCAAGAGGTCATCGCTTTATCTAAACGGGCTATTCAAAGGTCAAACCCGGGATTGAGCGAATTTGAGATGAAGCTTTTGTATGTCCACTATTTCTATGGCCCCGGTATCGCACAAAAAGTCCGAGCTTACCTGGAGGAGAGAAACAAAATAGTTTAGGTTTTGATGTTGAGGAAGAGATAGGCGGAGGCGGCGAAGAAGATGAATAGCGGGCCGAAGGAAGAGAGGAAAGGCGAGAGGATGGCGGCTGAGCCGAGGGCGCTAAACACGGCAAAGGTAAACCAGAAGACCATGGATATGCCGATGGCAGTGCCGATGCCGAATAAAGTGCCGCGGTTGCCCATCATAAAGGAGAAAGGTATGGCGATCAGCACCATGATCAGGCTGGAAAAGGGGAAGGCGTACTTGTGAAAGAGTTGGGCCTCATAGCGCCGCGGGTCTGCCTGGTTGCTCTTTAAATACCGGATGTATTTCTTCATGGTCTGGATGTTCATGAATTCGGGGAAGGCCACGCGCCGGGAAAACAACTGCTTGCCCAGCTCTATCCTGACCTTATTGGTGGTAAATTCTTTAAACGATACCGGGGTCTTATCGGTAAAATCTCTCACATAGCCATTCCAGAGGATGAGCTCCTTATCGTTGACCCAGCGGGCATAGCGGGAGCTGACCCGCTTTTGCAGGGAAAAATCCTTATCCAGGTAAAGGACATTAAAATTGTTGATGTGCCCGGTCCGGGCGTCTATGTAATTGTAAAAATAGATTTCATGGTTTGGGCCGATGACCCAGTTGCGCGAATCTTTGCGCTCGGTCGGTTGCTGTATCTTGTGAATGATATTGAGTACCTGCCGGGCTTTTTTATTGCTCTCCGGGGTGATATTTTCCTGGATGAAGAAGAAGACCAGGGAGAGGAGGGTGCCCAGGATAATGGCCGGCAGGGCCAGCCGGTACAGGCTGATACCGCTGACTTTGACGGCCATGATCTCGTTATTCTTGCTCATCAGGGAGAAGGCGAGCAGGACCGAGGTCAGTATAGAGACCGGGAAGATGAAACTGAGGATCTCCGGGGTGTTGTAATAGACGTATTTGAGCAGGAAGATAAACGGGACGTTATTCTGGAAGGCATCGTCGATCAGCTCGACGATGTCGATAATATAGAACATGAGCACCAGGGAGATGAAGATGAGGGAAAAGGTGAAGAGTATCTTTCGGGACACGTATAGGTCGATGATCTTAAAGAATCGAAAGCGGCGTTGTCTGAGCTTGAGCACGAACAAAACTTTTCTCTCTTTGCGAAAAAAAGCGACGATCTTTTCTTTTAACCGCTCGAGGGCCTCGATCCATTGGGTCAGGTTGAGGGTCTTTTCCCTGGAGGTATAGTAATAGAGGATGGCGCCGGAAATGAAGAGGATGATCAGGGCCCCCCACATGCCCCAGAAAGCCGGTATAACACTTTTACGGGCCAGGTTTTCAGCCATGACGGTAACGGTATAATAGACGAAGATGATGCCCAGGGAGATGGTAAACCCGCTGATCTTACCCCCTTTGCGGGTGGAAATCCCCAGGGAGAGGGCCAATATTCCCAGGGCGATGCAGGCCAGGGGCTGGGAAAATTTGCGGTGGTATTCGATCTTCAGGTCGATTTTTTCCGGTTCCTGGCGCATCTTTTCCACCAGGTTGGGGAAGGTCAACTGCCGGCTGCGGCGGGTGTGCTTGATGTTCAGGATGTCGGGTATGGCCTCTTTGAGGTATTTGTAATAGGTGAGCTCATAGGTTTCTTGCGGGTCTTTGGTCTTAAACTTATGCACCTGTGCTTCCGACAGGGAGATGAAGCCTTCTTTCTTGGTCTTTCCCTGGATGAACTTGCCCCTCTGGGCCAGGATGATGCAGTCGCTGTCGCCGAATTTGCGGGAAAAGAGGAAAACATTTTTCCATTCGTCGGTGCGGCTATCGACATCCTGGAAATAGAGGGTATAAAAGGGAAATTCATTGGTGAAATCACCGGGCCGGATATTTGACACGGTGCGCTTGAGGTTGATCTCGGTCATTAACCGGCTCAGCTTGAAACTGGCTTCGGGCGCCAGGTACATGATAAACCAGGAGGAGATGAGCCAGTTGGCGATGGCGAAAGCCAGCACCGGCCTGAGAATGCGGGCATTGTTGATGCCCATGGTCCGGAAAGCCACGATCTCCGAATCGGTGCTCATGCGGCTCAGGCCGGCCAATACACCCATCAGCGTGGCCATCGGCACGGTGAAGGACAAAAAGTCCGGCATGAGATAGAGCAGGATTTTGATGATGGTCAGCGTCGAGGCCTCTTTTTCGATCAAGGTCCTGGACAGGATGAAGATCATGTTGATCAGCAAGCTGGAAGTGTAGACCAAAAGTCCCAGGGCAAAAGGCGAGGCGATCTCTTTTAACAGGTAGCGATCGAAAGATTTGACCATCCCCCATGATATCATAATTGACGCCCGCTGCCAACCCCGGCGGTAATTTTTCCCGGGGAGTTATTGTCAAATAGAGCAGAATGTGGTAAGTTTATACCTTAAACTATTGTTTTTCACAGGAGGTTATTATGGGTAAAAAGTGTCTGGTATCCGGGTTGATTCTTATGCTTTTCTTTTGCCTGGACGGGGCTTACCAGGTCAAGAAGGTCGATTTCCTGGCCCCCATGGGGTTGACGGTCAATGGCGCCGGCCCGTTGCTGGTTAAGGCCGACCCGGCCCGCGACCGCCTGGTGCTGGTGCACACCCATACCTCGTCCTTATCGGTTATCCAGGGTAGGGGAGGGGCGCACCGGGTCAAGAACATCGCTTTTCAGGGCCGGATTCCCCAGTACCTGAAGAGCGAGGCCCTGGCCATCGATGAGAAGACCGGTCATATCTATGTCATCGGTAACAGGAGCCTGCACATCGTCTTCCCGGAAGAAGAGCGCAGCCTATCTGTGGATACCGGCGAGCAGTACGAGATGGTGGCCGTCGATGAGAAGAGCGGCAATGCTTTCCTGGTGGGCCGGGGGAGCCCTTACCTGGCATTCGTGACTTTGAAGACCGGGGCAGTCAAGAAAATAAAATGGCTGGACCGGGTCGAGACCCTGGGCAACCTGAATATGACGCCGCCGCCGCCGATCCGCAAGGTGGTGTGCGACAGTGGATTGAACCAGGTGATCGCATTGGATGGTTGGACGGCCAGCCTGCATACCTATGCGGCCGGCACCGGCCGGTTGATCGACAAGCGGAAACTCGTCACCCAGGGCGGCGTGCGCTGGCATTATGCCGGGTACAACCCCCAGACCCATCACCTTTATGTGGTGGTCGAGACCGAGAAGCGGGAGGTGATCGAGGCGCTCAAGATCGATGTGGTTCGCGGACGTGATCAAGCGGTGCGCCTGCCCGGCCTGACCGAGGGGGTGGGTATCAATTACAACCGCAAGACCGACCAGGTCTATGTTCCCTATGACAACCACCCGTCGGTGCATGTGGTCGATTTTAAGAACAAAGGCGCGCTCACCGAGATCAAGATTCCCACCTATGGCAACGACGCCACCGCCATCGATGAAGAGCATAACATGCTCTACGTGTCGAGCTGGGCCTATGGCGAGGTGGAGGTCATCGACCTGGCCGCCAAATCCTTAAAAAAGCGCATCCGCGATGCCGGCATTTTACCGCACATGTTCAACATGGCCTTTAACCCCAATGACGGCCTGCTCTATATTCCCCTGGGCGCCACCGCCGTCAACGGCTCTTTTGGGGCCGCCCTGACCGCGCTCGACCCGGCCAGCGAAAAGAAGTACAAGGTCTATACAGGCTGGGCGCCGGTCGATTTGATCTCCCGCACCGGCCATGATTCTTTCCTGGTCTTTAACAGCCAGGATGAGTTTGCCGAGGTCTCCGCGGATGGAAATGTGAAAAACCACCCCCTGCCTGTCGATTACCCGCATGAGGCGGTGCATACGGCGGCCGGCAATATCTACCTGGCCTATGGCCCGCACCAGTCTTATTGGCCGGTGGTCTACATCTGGGCGGCCAAGAACGGTATCCTGGGCATCGATGCCAACACCCTGGCCTTTTATGACCGCCGCATCCCGCGCCTGGCCCAGCGGCTGGCAGTGGATAAGAACGGTGTACTCTACGGTTTGCAGAATAACTGGGGCGAGGAGAAGCAGTTTCTATTCTCTTTCCCCGATGAGGTCAGGAGCCCCAACCAGGGCGATATGCGTCTGGAGCTCGACGATACGGTGCTACGCGAGACCACCCAGCGCATCCTGGCCTATGACCGGGCCAAAGACTGGTTGTACATCGCCCGCTTAGCAGAGAACGAGGGCCAGCCGGGTATTTTCCAGGTGGTCGATTTATCTACCCGCAAGGTGATATTCCGCTATCCGACCGGATTGAACCCGGCCGACCTGGTATTCGACGGCGCCTGCGTCTATATCGCCAACTTCGATTCGGATACGGTGACCGTTATCGATAAAACGGAGTGGACGGTTGAGAAGAGAAAGACGGGCCGCCGGCCCTTGAAATTGGCCCTGGCGGGAAAGACCCTGTACTGCTTAAACCACGGCGATAACGCGCTCCAGGAGATGGGGGCTTCCGGCCAGACGCAGACCATACCGTTGCCGACCCCGGGGCAACCGGGAAATATCTTCCTGGCTGGCGATGACCTGATCATCACCAGTCACAGCCGCGATACCCTGTCGATCCTGGCCTATTCCCTGAAAGAGCGATCCTTTACCGTCATGCACCAGGAAAAGTACCCATATGGCGAGACCACCTTCGATACGGATAACAGCGCCTTTTATCAGCGGGGCCAGTTTAGCGACGACCTATTCGAGATCAACCGCATCAAGCTGGATGGCCAGGGCCGCCTCTGGATCACCGACTACCTGTCCGGCAAGCTCTTCATCATCTCCCGCTAGAAAAAAATTGTTGCTTTTCTCGAAGAAACCCTGGCCCATTATCCTGAACTGGAAAAAGAAGATATTAACCAAACGTTAAACTACGCGGCCTGGTTGGCATCGGAAAAAACCATCATTATCCCGATGAGAGGAACTGAAAGTGCCGGTAAAGGTCTTAGAAACGGGCCCTTTTGTTGAGAATGGATAGGACCTCGCTAATGGTGGCCGGGTCTGCGCCAACCAGGTGGTAGGTTTTATAGCCACGAAACATCAATGTACCCAATCCGCCGCCGGCCAAAGCGGCAGGACCCCCAAACAGTACCACACCGGTCCCAACCCCCCCCAAAAAACCTCCCATCTCCCTCGATTGAGCCATTCCGCCGATGAGAGCCGCCATACCCAGGGCTATGCTTGCCCCAATCAAGAAATTTGATTTTCTCTTGACTTTAACCTTATCGATCTCCCGGATAGGGATCTTATTACCGATCTCCGGGGGTAGGTCGAGGAGAAGGTGGTCATCTTCCACTTTGAGTAACTCGCCGTAGAGCTTTTGGCCGTCGAGCTTCTCGATCACCACCCAGGCCCCTTTATAGCCTTTCTTGGCCGGTAGCTCAACCGGGCCCAGGCACAAGCAGGCAAATGTAAAGATCAGTAGTCTTGACACCCATTTTTTCACCGCCGTATCCAACATGAAACACCTCCTTTAAGGTCTGGTCTTTTTTTGCTCGGAACCAACGGTTGGATCGAGGTTAGAAAGGAAAATATGCCATCTGAATCCTGGTCTCACTTATTCCCAACCTTCAAAATCGGCATCTGAAAAATCCCGGTTTACTTCTTCCATATCCTTTAAAAAGAGAGGGTCTTTGGCTGCCTGTTTCAATTCCTCGATTTTATCTGTGAAGCTTCTATTCCTTTCTTTAACCAGGAGAATCACTTCCATCAACTCATCTTCGGCAATGTGCCGGGGGATTTTTATTTTTACTTCGTGGCTCCTGGGAATTCTGACAATTTGCCTGATGGCTTGCATTTAATTACCTCGCTCTTAAACACTGCTATTATACAAAACATAGGATAAATTTGCAATCCCCACCTCCCCTCCTTTTTTCCTGGTTATTTAGTTGGACTGGATGCACAAGGCCGGTTGATGAATTGGGATCAGGGGTGTGGTCAATGAGCAGACTGGGATTGGCGGCCGGCCTGGAAAGCCAGGCGGTTGGCGGACCGGATGCGGGGATCGGAAGTCACGGCATCGAGGCCGGCCAGCCAGGTAGACTCCGGGATAAGATCGAATGGAGCGGTAGTAGAGAGAAGCCCAAGCACCACCACATTGGCGCTGCGCCCGGTCTGATCGCCAAGGTCAATGGCCAGGCGGTTGGCATCGATGGTCACGATGTCGAAGGCTGAAAGCGACTTTTTAATTTCCTGTAAATCCGGGTAATCTTCCTTGCGGGCATTAATGGGCAGGGCGCGGAATTCATTAAAGATGATCTTTCCACCCGCTTTTAAGAGATCGAGAAACCCGGGACGCAAGACCTCGCCGATCTCCATGACCACCAACACATCGGCCGATTGCGGGGCCATCACCGGGGAATGCACCTGGCCGCAGGCAAAGGTGGAGATGACCGGACCGCCCAATTGCGCCATGCCGTGGGTCTCGCCCTTAATGATGTGGGTCTGGGCATAAGGTGTGCGCAGGGCCACTTCGGCCAGGACTTTACCGAAGAAGAGGTTGCCCTGACCGCCGATGCCGCGGATGGCCAGGCGCAGGGCCGGGGGGAACGAGACGGTTTGAAGCTGGGCAGGAGAAACTTCGGGTAAATCTTCCCGGCTGGGGCTAGGGGAGGGGGCGAAGCCCTTCATCTCCGGGGTCATGGGCCGGATGGCGCCAAAAGGGCAGCGCTGCCTGCACACCTGGGTGTTGCCGCCGCAGTTGGTGCACAGGCTGGTAAAATGCGGCCGCTTCTCTTCGTCGTGCTCGATGCCCGGGCAGATGCCGCACAGGCCACATTTCTTGCAGGTATCGCGGTCGATCTCCAAAGTACGATTTTTTTTCTTCCTGTCTGTTTCCTGGATGCAGGGGCCTTCGAGGATGAGGGTGGTAAATTCGCCCTCGGCACCGAGCTCCAGGGCTTCCTTGACGGCAGCTTCCACACCTTTCAGATCATAAGCATCGATGACCACGGTGCGGCCTTTTTCTGCGGCCACCGCCTCTTTGAGCACGAACCGCTGGGGCTGGCCGGCCAGGTTGATTGGGGAGCTGGGCGCCGGTTGACCGCCGGTCATGGCCGTGATGTGGTTATCGAGGATGACCTTGACCCCGGGTATATTGCGAAAAACGGCGTTGCGGGTGGCATCGAGCCCGGAATGGCATTCGCAGGAATCGCCGACCACGCTCAGGGTTTTACCGGCCATATCGGGCCGGGACAGGACAAAGCCCTGGCGCATGGTGTCCGACGCGCCCATGCACATCACCGTATCCAGGGCATTTAGAAAGTAGAGCAGGGAAGAACACCCGATATCGCCGAATGAGGCGTATAGTTTTTTCTGTTTCTTGAGTTTGTCCACTGCCAGGCCAAAGGCGCGGTAGGGGCACCCGGGACAGATGGATGGGGGACGGGGCAGGGGCTTGATGGGCACCTGGGGGCCAACGGCCGGTCGGTGGAGGCCGAGATGGGTGGAGAGAAAATCGCTGACCTCTTCCGGTTGCCAATCGGTCAGCGGGCTGTTTTCCGGTTTACCGGTAACCGGCAGGCCGGCCAGTTTCAATTTTTCTTCCAGGAATTTATCGCCCTCTTCGATGACGAATAGTTTGCCCTTCACTTTTTCGGCAAAGGTCTTGATGCGGTCGATGGGTAGGGGGTGGGTCATACATAGGGACAAAATGGCGGGGTGAAGACCCATTCCATTAAGGGCCTCGCGGACGATCATATCGGCCGCGCCGTTAACGATGATGCCGAAATCATGGTTACCGGCCGTTTCGGTTAATAGCCCGGACCCTTCGGCCCATTGGGCGATGGCCGGTATCCTCCGGCCGGTGGCTTGTTCGTAGTTTTTCCGGGCAATGCCCGGCATCAACATCCATTGATGTAGGTTTTCCTGGAGTTCCCGGGGGGAAACGGTGCGCTGTTCCCCGGTTAAAAGCAACCCTTCCGAATGGCAGAGAATGCCGGAGGCCAGGACAACCACCGGCGTCTGGAACCGGCGGCTGATATCGGCCGCTTGCCGGGCCACATCGTACATCTCCTGGTGGCTCCTCGGTTCGAGCACCGGTAGGCGGCAGGAGGCCAAAAAATATCGGGCATCGATGACGTGCTGGGTGCTGGATGGCACGTAATCGGTGGCCGCATAAATGACCAGGGCGCCGGCTGGCCCGTTGTAGAAAGCGGAAGTGGAGACGGCGTCTGCGGCCTGGAATAGGCCGGGGATTTTCATGGTGACGACGACATCGAAACCGGCCAGCGCATGGCCGACAGCCACGCCCACGGCCACCGCTTCGTTGACCGACCAACCGACCTTTATCTTGTCTTGTACCTGGGAGAGGCAGGCATCGATGACCTCGGTGCTGGGTGTACCGGGGTAGCCGTCTGCCGCATGAAAACCGGCGTGCAGGACGCCGAGGGCAAAGGCGGCATTGCCCTGCAATATCACCCGTGTCCCCACCGGGGCATCGACCAGCTCTTTAAATTTGGGCATACCCGTCTATCCGGCTATTTTTTGGGCATAATCGCGGCCGGCCTTGAGGGCGACCAGGTTCTTCCGGACAATTTCTTCCCCCTTGCGACCGAATATGACCTTGATGGCGGTTTCCATTTTCTCGTAAGGGATATCGATGAAGATCGAGGCCGCCCCGGCAATGACCATATTGGTGCCCTGGGCATTGCCGCTCTCTTTGGCCAGGGCATCGGCATCGAAAGCGATCTGCTTGGGCTGTTTCTTGATCTCGGCCACTACTTTTTCGATATCCGGGTATTTGGCCATGTTGATAAAGGGCACGGTATTGGCGATGATCCAACCCTGGGGCGAGAGAAAGGGGAGGTAGCGAAGCGCTTCCATCGGCTCCAGGGAGACGATCAGGTCCGCACCGCCTGCCGGGACCAGGTCGGAAAAAATGGGCTTATCCGAGATACGGAGATGGGATTGCACATCGCCGCCGCGTTGCGACATGCCGTGCACCTCGGCCTGTTTCAAATAAAGATCGGATTCCACGGCCGCATAACCGATAATGGTGGCAATGGTCAGTATTCCCTGGCCGCCGACACCTGCCAGTATAATATCGCTCTTCATGGTCGCCTCCTATACCTTTTTTGCTTTGGTCTTGCGGAGCAGGGTCTGGATACATTCACGGGTGGGAATGATGACCGATACGCCGTTATAGGCCAGCTCTTCTTTAATTAGCTTAACGAATTCTTCGTGGTTCTTCTTGATCGGATCGATGACCCGCACGTGCTCTTTGGCCACACCCAGGCCGGTGCAGATATCGACCAGCCGGCCATAAGCATGGGAATTTTGGCCGCCGGTCATGGCGGTGGTAGAATTATCCATGATCAAGACGACGATATTGGTATTCTCGATCACCGCATCCAAAAGCCCGGTCATGCCGCTGTGGGTAAAGGTAGAATCGCCGATAACGGCAATAGAGGGGAAAAAACCGGCATCGGCGGCACCCTTGGCCATGGTGATGGAAGCACCCATATCGACGCAGGAATTGATCGACTCGAACGGGGGTAGGGCGCCGAGCGTGTAGCAACCGATATCGGAGAACACGTGGCCGTCGCCGTATACATTTTTGACCGCCTCGTTGAGGGCCTGGTAGGTGTCGATGTGCGGGCAGCCCTGGCACAGGATCGGCGGACGCGGCACCACGACCTCGGGGACGGGTTTACCGGTGAAGTCTCCCAGGCCGAGGGCGATGCGCACCAGGTTGGGATTTAGCTCCCCGGCTGCCGGGATATGACCGCTCATCCGGCCTTTGACCTTGACATCCCGGTCCAGTATACCGCGCAAAAACTCTTCCACAAAGGGCATGCCCTCTTCCAGCAGGAGTATCTCGCCGCATTCTTTGACGAGCTTCTCGATCATCAGTTTCGGGAACGGGTACTGGCCGATCTTGACCACCGGAAAGGGGCAGCCGGACTCTTTGAAATTCTCCATCAGGTAGTTATAAGCAATGCCGCAGGTAATAATGCCCAGGCTCTTATCCGGGCCGTCGATATAGCGGTTAAACGGGGATTTTTCCGCCTCTTCCTTGAATTGCGGCTGGATTTGCAGGAGCCGGGCATAGCGTTTGCGGGCCAGGCCGGGCAACAGCACGAACTGCCGTTTGTCGTCCGAGAGCTTCAGCTCCTTCTGGGGGAGTTTTTCTTTGGTCATAACCCCGGAGCGGCTATGCGCCAACCGGGTGGTGATGCGGAGCATGACCGTGGTCTTGTATTTTTCCGACAGCCAAAAGCCGTGAAAGACCATATCGTAAGCTTCCTGCTGGTTGGCCGGCTCGAGCATCGGCACCAGGGCGAATTTACCCAGGAAACGCGAATCCTGCTCGTTCTGGGAGGAGTGCATGGACGGGTCGTCGGCCACAGTCAGGATAAAACCGCCATTGACCCCGGTGATACCGGAATTGATGAATGGGTCGGCGGCCACATTCAGGCCCACATGCTTCATGCAGGTCATCGACCGCTTACCGGCATAGGACATGCCCAAAGCGGCCTCGACGGCCGTTTTTTCATTGGCCGACCAGTCGCGGTGGATCTTCTTCTCGGCCGCCTCTTTCGAGTGCTGCACATACTCCAGGATTTCGGTGGAAGGTGTGCCGGGGTAAGCGTACATGCCCGATATACCGGCATCTATAGCTGCCTGGGCAATGGCTTCATCGCCTAATAGCAATACTTTTTTCTCGCTCAAGTTAGCCTCCTTTGACATAAACAATAGGCAATATTGTAATCAAAATCGTTTTGTATTTCAAGACCAAAGCGAAAAATTACCGCGCTTCCCTGCCCATCAGCAGGCTCATGGCCTCTTCTCGCGGGGCGATCTTTTCCCGGAACACACCCCGCACCGCCGAGGTCACGGTAATGGCCCCCGGCTTCTTGGCCCCGCGCATGGCCATGCACAGGTGCTCCGCCTTGATGACCACCATCACCCCCAAGGGCGACAGGGCCTTGACCAGGTAATCGGCAATCTGTTTGGTCAGGCGTTCCTGGATCTGCAGCCGTTTGGACAGGCAATCGACCAGCAGGGCCATGGTGTTCAGACCGATGATCTTGCCTTTTTTGGGAATATAGGCGATACTGGCCGTACCGGAAAAGGGTAGCAGGTGGTGCTCGCAAACCGAGTACAGGGGAATGTCTTTGAGGATGACCATTTCGTCGTGTTTCTCTTCGGTCAGGGCCTTCAAGAAATCATCCGGGTTTTTTTGGGAACCGGCCAGCACCTCCATCAGGGTTTCTGCCGCCCGTTCCGGTGTCCGGGCCAGGCGGGGGTCGGCCGGGTCTTCGCCCAATCCTTCGAGGATGAGCCGGATACCCTCTTTGATCTTGTTTTTATCCATACCGTCAAACTCCATAAACTCGCTTCCGATCTGAAGCTTTTTAAACTCAGTTATACCCCATTACCCCCTTTCAGTCAAGAGTACCCCGATGAAAATTTTTTGCTTGATGAAATGTCTTGCTCCAGAAAATTATTCCCCCAGGCGGATGATTCAGGACTCTTTCGATTTGAGCCGGGAATAGGGATCGATTTTTTTCAAGATGTCGCCGGGATCGAAGGGGTAGGAGAGGTAATCGCTGGCCCCGGTCTCAATACTCCTGGAGATGTAATCGAGATCGCCTTCGGGGCCGCAGACGAGATAGGTGAGGGCCTGGAACCTGGGTTCATTTGCATTTAAGAGGGAACCGAGCAAGCGCAGGTTTTCCTCTTTTTCTTTATTGAAGACGATGGCATCGGGGAGGGAAGAGTCTTTGATGGCACCGATATCCAGGGAGAGAAAATGCTCGACCCGGTAGCGGGCGATCTTGAGCAGGGGGATAAGGGAGCGATCGATGGGCGTTTCTTCCAGTTCCAGGACCCAGAGACAGAATTCCCGGTGGGGCTCTATTAGCCAGATTGCGGTATCGTCGGTATCGAACCGGGGTTCGCGCACCGGGCCCTGGTAGAACTGTTTAAAACGTACTTGCCGGTCCTGGCTGAAATTTTCCATCAGACGGCCGGCATTGTGGGGGGTCTGGTTGAGCAGGTTGCGGACGTGTTCGATATCGGGGAAACGGTCGACCGGGTTTTTGTTGAGGCATATTTCGGCGATATTGAGCAGGGTCAACCTCTGGGGATCATCGTCGGTCTTCCATTTCTCTATTTCGGCCGGGATTTTGTAGAGGTGACCGAGCAGGATAGACATGGTGCTATCGCCGGAGAAAGGGGGATCGCCGGTCAGCATTTCGTAGAGAATGACACCGAGGGCGTAAATGTCCGATCTTTCGTTTATATCCTCCCGGCCCATGATCTGTTCGGGAGACATATATTGGGGGGTGCCGAGCACTTCGCCGCTGGTGGTGATTTTTTCGTAGAGGCCCTGGGTGCGGGAAATGGCGGTGCCGAAATCGAGGATCTTGATAAAATCGGTCTGATCGGGCATGGGCAGGCAAAAGATGTTGGAGGGTTTGAGGTCCCGGTGAATGATACCGGCTTGATGGGCGGATTGCAGGGCGTCCAGTATCTGGGGCAGGATGGTCATCATCCAGGTAGTGGAGAGCGTCCCTTTATTTTCGATGATGGCCTGGAGATTGGTGCCTTCCAAAAACTCCAGGACAATGTACATGTTATCGTTCCATATACCGAAATCATAGATGGTGACGATATGGGGGTGATTTAACTGGCTGAGGATTTTGGCTTCCCGTAAAAACCTGGAGGTGGCTTTCTCCGATTGCTGCCTGGGGTTGAGTGTTTTGAGCACCACTTTCCGGTGCAACACCAGGTCCTCGGCCAGGTAAACCAGGCCCATGCCGCCTGAGCCGATTCTACCCTGGCAATAATACCGGTCAGCGATGGTTTGATTAACAAAGGTTTTCATGGTAGGGATTTCCTTTTCTTGGCTTCCGGCTCGAGAAACCGTCGGGCATTTTTTTAGATAAGCACTTCAAAGACATCGATCTCCTGGTTCTTACCCCGAAGGGCGAAGCGCCCCTGGGGTTTGAGGCTATCTTTTTTCGGCAATTGATCGTAAACGGCGCGGGTGGCCAGTATCTGGTTGGGCTGGGCTATTTTTTCCAGCCGGTCCGCCGTATTGATCACATCGCCGATGGCCGTATACTCCATCCGTTTCTCGCTGCCGATGTTGCCGATGATGACCTCGCCGGTATGCAGCGCAATAGCCAGTTGCAGGGTGACCTGGTACTCTTTTTTCCATTTTTTGTTGCCCACTTCCAGCCAGCGGATCATTTCCCGGGCCGCATTCACCGCATGAACGACGGCCTGGGGGTCCGGTTCCGGGGCGCCGAACAGGGCCATAACGCAGTCGCCGATAAATTTATCGATCATGCCTTTATTGCGGAAGACAATCTGGGTGAGGATGGTGAAGAGTTCGTTGAGCAGGGCGACCACCCTTTCCGGGGGATGGGATTCTGCCAATGGTGTAAAGCTGACTACATCGGCAAAGAGTACGGTAACCTGTTGTCGCATACCGCCCAATTTCAGGTTGGCCCGCCGCTCGATGATGGCGTCTACGAGTTCGGATGTCAGGTAGCGGGATAGGTCTGAGCGGATGGCTATTTCTCTCTTGATGCGGGCATCGTATTCTTCGAGCGATTGACCCAGGAAATTGAAGGCCAGGGCCATATCGCCGATCTCGTCCCCGGATTTGACCTGGATGCGGTGGGAAAATTTTTCATTGGCCAGCTCCCGGGCGCCGCGGGCCACGGCCAGGATGGGGCGGGTCATCCGGCCCCCCAATATGGCGCCGATTAAAAAGGCGGCGGCAATAAAAATAGTGCCGATCAAAAAAATCCGCTTTTGCATGGTGTAGAGGGTGCGGTAGGCGTCGGCCTTTTTTTGTAAAACAACCAGCAGCCAGTTAGAGTGCGGGATGGTGTTGATATCGACCAGCCAGTCTCCTTCTGCATCCCGAAAATCGGTGGATAGACCGACTTCCCGCGAGGGAAAGAGGGCGTTAGGAAATATCTTTTTGATTAAAGGCGTTTCCCTGGTGTTCCTCTGTGCCGGTATCTCCTGCCAGCGGGAATGGGCGATCAAGTCGAAACCTTCATCGACCAGGTAGGCGGAATGAATGGTGGAAGTGAAACGCTGGCGGATAATGGCATGCAGTTTCCCGGACAGGGGGGTAATCTCGACGGCTGTCCAGAGATAGCCCTGTACCTGGTTTTGACTCTCCCAGCGGGCGCCGATCGGGAGGAAGAGGGCATTTTCCCGGACAATCACCCGGCCGATGCCGCACCCTTCCACCTGGATTTTCTGCCTGATGGCATCGTCCAATACCAGGGGGGCGAATACCGGGGGTTCTTTGCCCTCTAAGACCAGGGAATCGAGGAAGGTCCCACCGGCATCGTAGATATTGACAAAATCGATGCGCGACGAGGTGGAAATCTTATAGCCGGAAAGCCGGATCGTGTCATCGGGAGATAACCGGGAATCGTTGAGTAGCATCTTGATCTCGGCCAATTCGGCGCAGGTCTCCTGGATGATGGTTTGGGTAATCTCGGTGAGCTGGTTAGATAGGGCCAGTTGGTGTTCTTTGGTCTGTAATTTGATCGATTGTTCATTGATCCGGGCCAGGAAGTAACTGATGATTGCCAGCGGGACCACGGTCAGGGTAATCATAACCGTGATGAGGCGGCTACGGATACCGAGCCGTTTCCGCTCCATCGACCTAATCTCCGCCCAGGCCCAATTTGAAGATGAATGAAATACGGTGCACGATATCGGTAAAGAAGGGTTCTTTTTCAAGCAGGGGAGAATATTTTATTTCAAGCCGGACCGGCGTTCTCAGGTTAAAGAAGGATAGGCCAAGACCAAAGGCGGGGGAAAGGAAGTATTCCAGGTCGCCCTGATCGCCGTTGCTCCTCTCCGGCACGGCCAGGTAAGCGGTCAGGCCACCGCTCAGGTAGGGGATGATGCCGCCCCTGGCCAGGGCCAGGTGGAGTTCTGCGGTCAGCGGTAGGGCCAGGAAATCCCCATGGTAGTTTTTCGGGGATATTTTCCAGTGCAGGTTGCTAATACCGAGGGAAAACTCAGCGGCCAGGCGGGGTGTAATACCGATGGTCTTACCCAACTGGACAGAGAATATGTTGCGGAAATGGTCGTTAAAAAAGCCCGGGGCAAAGCGAAAACCGATATTGAACAGCGACTCATACCAAAAGGGGCGATAAGCTATTAACCGGAAGGTATTTGGGCGAAATTGTGCATGGGTGCCTTTGATGATGATGTGGTTCAATCCCCTCTCCAGGTGGGTGGATGCGGAAAATGCGCCGTTATTATCGACCGGGCAGGCTTGACCCCGGATCGAGACCTGGGCGCCGGCCACCGTCTTACCATGGATAGATATCGATCCGGACAATGTTTCCGGGATGATTTCCGGCACCTGATCGACAGATATAGGCAGTTCCGGCGCCAGGGCATCGATATTGAAAGCGGATTGGGCCGGGAATCCTTCGATACCTTTCTGGCTGATGGCCGCCAGGCGCCAGTGGTAATTACCGATGGGGAGCTGTAGATTGGCGCCCGGCCCGCGGATAACCTGGTCTTCGACGATTTTTTCAAACCCGGCATCTGTGGCCACTTGCAGGTGATACGCCTCTTCGACAGGCTGCCATTGAAACGGCACCGGCAGGGTGCCCGATTTATCGGGCGAATGGAATTTGGCCGCCAGCGGAGCGATCAACTGCGGAGCCGGCGGTAGCGGTTCGGGCGGCGCCGGCGGGGCGCCGGTTTCCACCACCGTGCCGTAACCTTCCGGCACTTCCACGCTCTTCCCCTGCGCTTTAACTTCCGATTTACCGTCGAACACCGATAAAGAGGACATCTTTTTGTCATCGATACCGATAATGATTTCCACCGAATCGGAATTGATCAAGCAGGCCGGCGTCTCGACCTGCAGTCCCCCTTTCAGTTGGTTGAGCTTGGTCCGTAGACCGCCGGTCAGGAGCTTTACATTCTGTTTGTTCGGGATGGGAGACATCCGTTCAAACAGGGAATACATCACCATCAGCGATTGGGGACCGAGGTCGATACGGCTCAAATCCTGGAAGGTAATGTTGGCATTCGATTTTTCCCGGGTTAATACGCGGTCGAGGTAGAAAAGACCCTGGTTCAGGGTGGCCGGGATGAATTCGCTACTTTCCCCGGGCCTGGTCAACACCTGGCGCAGGATATAGGTCAATCGCCCGGACGGATCCGTATCCTGGACGACGATGATCTCGACGCGCCGGTTTTTGGTTTTTCCTGGCAGGGTACGGTTATCGGAGATTGGGAAGCGGTGGGCATATCCCCTGGTGAGCAGGCGGTCCGGCCGGATTAATTTTTTTTCTACCAGGAAGTCTTTAACCCCCAGGGCGCGGGCCAGGGACAACTTCCGGTTGATGTCGTCGCTACCGCTGTCATCGGCATGTCCACCGATTTCGACGATCAGGCCGGGGTGTCTTTTTAAGAAATCCCCCAGGCTATCGAGAAAATCGGCCAGTTCCTCTTTCATGTCTCCTTTGCCCGGGGCAAATAATCCCGGTGGGGAAACGATCTTTCCGCCCTTGAGCAGGAGGGAAAAATCATCGTCCTGGGAAAACCCGGCCAGGGAAGTACCGATGATCCCAAGAATCAAAACCGTTAATAATAAGTAATTTCTCGTCATGTTGACCCCTTTATGATTTCCTATTATAACTTAAATCGGCAAAAAAGTTAACTCCACCTGGGAAAAAAAATTGTCCATGGTCAATCCCTTCAACCGGATCAAGGGGAATAATAAAGCAGGTGGCCGAGTGCCGACAGCATGGTCGCCTGGCCCCAATGGATGGGTTGCAGATTGTTCCTGCCAAATTTATAGAGGCGGTAGATAAAACCGCCGTTCTTCCTCATCATGTGCCGGATGGTCCAATCGGCCACACCCCAGGCATATTCGCCGGCCTGGGGATCATGGACGGAGTAGCGGGCCAGGCTCTCGATGGCCTGGGCAGCGGCCTGGATATCCAGGGGATAGAGTCGCTGAGAGTAGAATTTGGGTTTAAAATCGGCCGTAAATAAGTGGTTTTTAAAGAAGCGATAGGTCTGCTCGATTTTTTTCAATTGAACGAGATCTTCACCGGCAATCGCCCGGGATTTTTCCAGGGAGTCGAGGTTGTAGGCGGTGTGGTAATTGTCGATCCAGTGCAGCCTGGGTTCATCACCATAAAACCAACTACCGTCCGGGTTCATCCGCGATAGGCTCCAGTTGATGGCCCTGCCGGCCAGGCCGAGATATTCGGCCTGGCCGGTGTATTTCCAGGCCCGCAGCAGTGCGGCGGCACCCAGCAGGTTGGCATTGTGGATGGGCGTCCGGATACCCGGCGCATAGGCGAGACAGAGTCCGCTCTTGTCTTCTCGCCGCGGCAGGTCATGGACGATAAAGTCGGCGGTGTCGATGACTACCCGCCTGTACCGGTCGTCGCCCAGCACCTTAAAAGCGAGATCAAAGGCTTCCTGGATATGGGCGGTCCAGACAATGGTGGGTAATCCCTTGGGGAAAAAACCGGCCCGGCTGGCAAAGTCGAAATCGTTCCCCCAGCAAGAGCCCGAATAACCGGTAGAGCGGTGGTCCATTAACCAGGAGAGGGCCTTTTTGACCGTTTCCAGGTGCCGGGTCTCCCCGGTGGCCAGGTGGTGATATAACCAGCCCTTGACCATGAAACCGAAGCCTTTGGTGCTCTTCAGCCGGGGCACCCCAAGCAATGGTCTGAGATTAATGGGGCAGCGCTTGGCCACCTGCACGGCCGCGATCTCCAGGTACAGGGATGGTGCGGTCAGGCGGCTGATAAAGGGGGAAGCCAGCAGGTCGTCGTATTCCCAGCCGGAGAAATCGCAGTCTTCGAGGTAGCGGTGGAGTTTATCGAAGGTGTCGCGGATATCGGATTTGTTCATTTTAAGGCCAATATTTTTTGCGGATCAAGATTATAAAAAGATGCCAGGACAGCGTAGAGCTGCGGACTCTCCCGCAACAATGGGGCCGGATTCTCGAAAAAGACTTCGGTGGCCACGGCAAAAAGCTCGGCCTCATTGACACCGGCATAGGGGGGCAGGCAGGAGCGGCCCTGCGACACTTTTTGCCACTCGGTCTGGATGGCCTCCCGGAAAGCGTTCACTGTCCCAGGTTCCAGGCGGGCCAGCGGGATGCCGTCGGCCCGGCCATCCTCGAAGTCGAAATAGTGGGCAAACTCGTGATAGACGACATTGCTACCATCATCGGGGTACAAGAACCCCTCGGCCAGGCTCTCCTGGGTAATGATCAGGGGGCTATTGACCGTGGCCTGCCCGGCCCGGATACCCTTACCTGGCTGGAAATCCCGGGAAAAACGCTGCCCCGGATAGACCAACACCCCGTCCCGGATGGGCGGTTCCCAATCCGGGTGGCCGGCCAGCAGGGTGACCGCGCCCAGGGCGACCAACAGCCTGGTCCTGGTATCGAGCTGCTTCCGCCTCTGCCCGGCTACCGGGAAATCGCTTAAAAAAATCTGCATATCTTCCTGGAACCGTTTTTTCCCTACCTCGTCCAGGCCCCGGTAGAGGGGGGAATTGTCCAGTAACAGGGTGCGCCAGGCCGGGGGAAACGGCTGCTTGATAGCGTGGGACCGCCTAAATGGTTTCTTGAACGTAAAAAAGAGGTAAAGGCCCTCGGCCAGGAGGGAAACGGCGATAAACAGGGCCTGCTGGGAAAGAACAAAGAGAAGAAGCCCCAGGGCCAGGATTACCGCCGCATAAATCGAGGCAAAGAGGAGATCGAGTTTATAGATAACCTGCATGTCCGGTCAATAGGCTTACCCGGGAAAGGTAATATCCTCGTTTTTTTCCAGGTTGTCAAGGATGAAGGCGATATTCTCTGCGGCCTGGTTCTTTGAAAAGCAGCATGAACCGGCCCCCCGGTGCCCGCCGCCGCGAAAGTGGCGGCATATTTCCCCGGCGCTGACCCGGCAAGATTTATCGAAGATGCTGTGGCCGATGCTAACCACCACTTTATCCTCCAGGTGCTCATCGTTGCGAATCTTGACATTGACTGCGGACCGGGGAAATAATGAAAACACCAGGAAGCGGTTACCGAAAGGGGCTTTCCGGAAAGAGCGAAAGTCGGTGATCGAGATACTCCCCCGCATGACGGTGTGCTTTTCCAGGTACTCCCGGTAGAGTTCGTTCTCGGCCACGGCTTTGGCGATGCGCTCGCGGACTTCCGCATCCTTTAACAAGGCCTCGATTTCGTGGCTTTTGAGCAAATCCACCAGCCGATTCCAATAGGGGGTATCCTCGTGTTTGTGGCTGGCAATGGTCATATCCAGGGAAATATGGGCATACTTCTCCGGGTAGAGGACCTCATCTAAGGTGAGGTTGGCCGAGTCGATCTCGTCGGTTTGCTCGACCAGCCTGGAATAATCTCGCTGGAAACGATCTTTAAAGTACTCGAAAATGAGCCTGGCCGTAGATGGTGCCAGGGCATAGGCCCCGGCAAACGGTTTGTCGATCTTATTGGAAACGTGGTGATCAAACCACAGGCTGCAATTCTCATTATACGAGAGATTGGCAATCACATCTTTGGGCAGGATCTCGATCAAACCATTCTGTACAGCGTTCGGCTCCGTCCACTTGACGGGCTGGTCGATGTCCAGGGCTTCGGTCAGCAGGACCGCGCACACAATGCCATCAAAATCCGGCCTGGTTACGATACGCATAAAACCTCCAAAATTTATCTTCCCTTTTAAGAGAAGAATAATAGAATAATAAAGAATAATTTTCAACTTTTTTTTTATTTTTATTGAGTTTTTTTAAAAAAAAATATAAAATGTCTCCTGCTGACCTGGATTTTAAGGAGTTAAAATGAAGAAGAGCTACGATGTGGTGGTTGTAGGCGGTGGTATTATCGGCATGGCCACCGCTTATTACCTGAGCGAGCAGAAAATCGACCTGGCCCTGGTGGAGAGGAAATACATCGGCTCCGGGTCTACCACCCGGTGTATCGGCGGTATCCGCCAGCAATTTTCTACCCCGGCCGCCATCCGCCTGATGAAAGAGAGCTTGCGGCTCTTTTCGCAGATGGAGGCGGAGTTCGGTTTTTCGGTGGATTTTTACCAGGGCGGCTACCTATTTTTGGCGCACAGCCAACAGATGGTAGACGTCTTTAAGAAGAACATCGAAGTCCAGAAAAAGGAAGGGGTCAATGTTTCCCTGCTGATGCCGGACGATGTGAAGGGGGTGGTACCGCCATTGAACCGGGAGGGCCTACTGGCCGCCGCTTATTGCCCGGATGATGCCCAGGCTTTCCCCTTTGCCGTGCTGCGCGGCTACCGGGAGAGCATCGAGCAGCGGGGCGGCCGGTTTTTCACCGCCAACCCGGTGGTCAACCTGCGCAAAAATGGCTGTTTCGTCCTGGAATTGGCGGACGGCACCCGGCTGGAAGCCGGTAAAGTGGTGCTCAGCACCGGGCCCTGGACCCGGGAATTCGCCCTTCAGATCGGGCTCGATCTACCCCTTTACCCGGAGCGCCACGAGGCGGTCATCACCGAGCGGATACCCAAACTCTTCAATCCCATGATCGTCGATTACCGCGCCGACGGCTGTTATTTTAACCAGATGGTGACCGGCCAGGTGATCGGTTGTTTTACGCCGGTACCCAATGTGCCGGGCATACGGGAAGATTCTTCATTAGAATTCTTGCCCCAGGTATCTTTCCGCATGGGGCGGCTTCTGCCGGAGCTCAAAAAAAGCTCTATCTTGCGCCACTGGGCCGGTTGCTACACCATGACCCCGGACGGCAACCCGATCGTGGACCAAAGCCCGATCGACGGGCTTTATATCGCCTCCGGCATGTGCGGGCACGGTTTCATGTTCGGCCCGGCCATCGGTAAAAACCTGGCCCATTTCATACTCCACGGCGACTGGCAGGCCGACTTTTCGGACTTTGCCTTTCACCGTTGCTTCGAGGGCAGCGAGAGCATGAAATAGGCCCTATTTCAAAAAATCGTTAAATCGAAATTTCTCCTGATACGGCCATCACCGCGTCGTTTGCATCCCTGGCCTCGACCCGGTAGGTATAGGTCTGGTCTTTATCCAGGTATTTATCGGTATAGGTGTAGATGCCGTTCTGCAGGTCCGTCTCCTGGAAAGCCTTGATAATCGAATACGCCCCGGAACCGCTCTGGCGCAGGATCACATAGCGGGCCACTTGAGCCTGGCCACTGTTCTGGATGGTGACCGAAAGGTCGCCGTAATAGCGGGCCAAAATCCAGGCCTTTTCCATTTTTCGCACAGCCTGGAACTGCAGGATGATCTCCGGGATATTGACCGTTACCGAATCCTGACCGGACTGTCCGCGGATATCCAGGGCCAGGGCCATCAGGGTGTGCGGGCCAAAAGCGTACGCACCGGTATCCCAATCGAGGGTATAGAGGTTGGTTGAGCTCATCGGTTTGGCCCCGTTCCCGGTGGGGGTCTTGTCCAATATGACGGCCCCGGAAATGCGGCCGGTAAAGGTACCCAGTTCCTGAAAAAGAAACTCGCTGCCGGAAGGTTTGAAGGTGCCGATCAAGGAGTTTTTACCGCCAATCTCCTGGCCGGAGAAGGCGATAGTACGGTCGGGAAGGACCTGCAGGTCGAGGACCCGGATATCGCCGGCGATTAAATCGCGGCCCGAGCCGGTGGCCGGGTCATAGACCAGGAGCCGCGGGTTGGTTCCCTGGGAGATACCCAGCAGTAACCGGTTCCCATACGGTTTGACCAGGGTGATCCCGGCCGGCAGACCTTCACCGGCAGATTTCAGGCTGGCCAGCGGCGGGGCACTTTTCAGCCCCGTATAAACCTGGCCGCCGGAGACCTGGGCCATCCAGTCGATGGCGCCGCTCACCTCGGCAGAGGTCAGCAACTGACCCCGGTTATCCAGGTGTTTGACCCATTTCTGGCCGCTGGTTTCCCGGTAGCCGTATAATAAGACGCTACCGTCCGTTTTAACCAGCCACGATTGCACCAGGTCGCCTTCCTGGAGGGAGAAGGTGTAAGCCGGGTCGCTGCCGTATTTCTTAACCGCCATGCCCCCTTCCGCCGACAGGGCCAGGCAATAGGCATGACCCTGGCCGTCGAACTGCACCGGGCTGCTCGCCTGGCAGTCGAGATAGAGGCCGGAGAGGTTTGTATCTACGCTGATGCACGCGCCGGTGGACAGGTTGAGCCGGCCCAGGAGGGAGAGCTGGCCATCCGAGAGGCGCTGCCGGGACTGGAAGACGATATATATATCGCCGGACGGTCCGCACTCGATGAAACGCACCGCTGTATCCGGGCTGATGACCGGCGCATAGGTATGCTGGGTATCGAGTTTTCTTAGCCTCTGCGCCGGGTCGATAAACAGGGCCACGGCATTCTCCACATCGAAGGTCAGCGCCGTCTGCTGGCTATCCGCCGGCAGACCCTCGCCGATCTTATCCCCATCCAGGTAAAATTCCACCCGGTCGATCCCATAAATACTCAGGGCCTGGGCGGTGATGGGAACGGTGCCGCTGACATTGGTCCCGTCCGCGGGCTGGGTGATGGTCACAAGCGGCGGGTTTTCCTGGGTAGAGGTGGTAAAGATTTCCTGGCCGCCATAGCTGGTGCCCTGGGCATTGGAGGCATAAGCGCGCAGGTAATAACGGGTGTTGGGGGTCAAACCGCTGATGGTGCTGATAAAGCTACCCGTGCCCCGCCCATCTTCGCTGCGGTTGTCTTTAATCGTCGGCCGGGGGGCCATACTCCAGCATACGCCCCGGGAAACCACGGGGGTGCCGCCGTCCGAGGTCACTTTACCGCCGCTGCTGGCCGATGTCTCGGTGATAGAGGTCACCGGAAAAGTGGTGACCAACGGTGTGGCGGTCACATCCAGGGTAATGGTGCCGGTCAAGGCCACGGTGCCGTTCTCGCCGCCATCGGCGATGTTAACCGCTATCGTCGTATCGGTCTCATTATTCGGGTCAGGATTAAAGGCCACAGCCGCCAATGCATTGTTGACCTGGGCGAGCAAACCGGTAATGGTCCATACCCCGGTGGCCGGGTTATAGGTCTCACCGTTGCCGCTGGTGGCGGTCAACACCCCGGTAGCCGTATCGGCCAGGGTCAGGGTGGCGGTCGCTTGCTCGCCGGTATCGACATCGCTGGTCACGATATCCAATAGGGCGACGCTGGCCGTGCCTTTGGTATAAGGCCTGTCCTGGGTTAGATTGGTGGCCTGCAGTTGGTCGTTGACCGGTGTGTTGTTCAACTGGATGACGCCGTCCGCCGGGCCGGAGTTGGCCTGGTCGCGGACATGCACGGCGATTGAGGTGTTCAGATCGAAATTGACCGCCGGGATAAAGGCCACATCGGCCAGGGCCGCATTGACTGCGCCCCGCAGGCCGCTGACCCGCCAGACGCCGGTAGACGGGGTATAGTTTTCATCGCCGCCGCTATCGGCGGTCAGCCGCCCAGCCGCGGGATTAGCGAGCGTCAGGGTCACGGTCAGGATTTCGTCGATATCCGGGTCTGAGACGACGATATCGCCGATCTCTACCCGGGCTGTATCTTCGATATAATTAATATTCTGGTTGGTGTTGGTGGCCGTCGGTGGGTCGTTGACCGGCGTGACATTGAGATTGATGGTGCCGGTACGGGCCACGGTGCCGTTCTCGCCGCCATCGGCAATGGAGACCTCGACGGTGGTATCCAGGGAATTATCGGTGGTCGGGTTAAAGGCCACAGCCGCCAGGGCATTATTGACAGCCGTCAATGTACCGGTGATAGTCCAGACGCCGGTGGTACCGTTGTAGGTCTCACCGTTGCCGCTGCCGGCGGTCAGGGCACCGGTATTGGTGTCTTGTAAGGTTAAGGTGGCGGTGATCGTTTCGCCGGTATCGGGGTCGGTGACCACGATATCGTCTATAGCCACGCTGGCATCGCCCTCGGTATAATTCTGCGTCTGGTTGAGGTTGGTGGCTTCGGGCTGGTCGTTGGCCGGCGTGACATTGAGATTGATGGTGCCGGTGCGGGCCACGGTGCCGTTCTCGCCGCCATCGGCGATGGATACGGCGATGGTGGTATTGGCCTCATTATCGGCGGAAGCATTAAAAGCCACAGCCGCCAACGCATTGTTGACTGCCGTTAGCGTACCGGTCACCGTCCAGGCGCCGGTGCCCGCATTATAGGTTTCGCCGTTGCCGCTGGTGGCGGTCAAAGAACCGGCGGCCGTATTGGCCAGGGTCAGGGTGGCGGTCACGGTCTCGCCGGTATCGGCGTCGGTGACCACGATATCGTCTAAGGCCACGCCGGCAGCACCTTCGTTAAAGGTCTTGGTCTGGTTGAGGTTGGTGGCCTCGAGTTGATCGTTGACGCCGGTAGCATTGAGGTTGATGGTGCCGGTGCGGGCGACCGTGCCGTTCTCGCCGCCGTCGGCGATGGACACGGCCACGGTGGTATTGGCATCGTTGTTGGTCGCCGGGCTAAAAGCCACGGCCGCCAGGGCATTGTTAACCACAGTTAACGTGCCGGTCACGGTCCAGACGCCGGTGCCCGCAGTATAGGTTTCGCCGTTGCCGCTGGTAGCGGTCAAAGAACCGGTTGCCGTATTGGCCAGGGTCAACGTGGCCGTCACCGTCTCGCCGCTATCGGGGTCGGAAACCACGATATCGTCTAAAGCCACGCTGGCCGCACCTTCGGTGTAGGTTTTGGTCTGGTTGAGGTTGGTGGCCTCGAGTTGGTCGTTGACCGGTATCACGTTAAGGGTGATGGTGCCGGTGCGGGGGACCGTGCCGTTCTCACCGCCATCGGCGATGGATACGGCGATGGTGGTGTTGGCCTCATTATCGGCAGCGGCGTTAAAGGATACAGCCGCCAACGCATTGTTGACCGCCGTTAGCGTACCGGTTACCGTCCAGACGCCGGTGCCGCCGTTATAGGTTTCGCCATTGCCGCTGGCAGCAGTTAAAGAACCGGTAGCCGTATTGGCCAGGGTCAGGGTGGCGGTCGCGGTCTCGCCGGTATCGGCGTCGGAAACCACGATGTTGTCTAAGGCCACGCCGGCAGAACCTTCGTTAAAGGTCTTGGTCTGGTTGAGGTTGGTGGCTTCGAGTTGATCGTTAACCGGTGTCACGTTAAGGTTGATGGTGCCGGTGCGCGCCACGGTGCCGTTCTCGCCGCCGTCGGCGATGGAGGTAGAAACCGTGGTGTTAACGTCGTTGTTGGTGGCCGGGATAAAGGCCACGGCCGCCAACGCATTGTTGACCACTGTCAGCGTACCGGTCACCGTCCAGACGCCGGTACCCGCATTATAGGTTTCGCCGTTGCCGCTGGTGGCGGTCAAAGTCCCGGTAGCGATATTGGCCAGGGTCAGGGTGGCGAGCACGGTCTCGCCGGTATCGGCGTCGGTGATCACGATATCGTCTAAAACGACGCTGGCCGCATCTTCGGTGTAGGATTTCGTTTGATTGAGGTTGGTGGCTTCGGGCTGGTCGTTGACCGGCGTGACATTGAGGTTAATGGTGCCGGTGCGGGCCACGGTGCCGTTCTCGCCGCCATCGGCGATGGATACGGCGATGGTGGTGTTGGCCTCATTATCGGCGGCGGCGTTAAAGGATACTGCCGCTAAGGCATTGTTGACCGCCGTTAGCGTACCGGTTACCGTCCAGACGCCGGTGCCGCCGTTATAGGTTTCGCCATTGCCGCTGGCAGCAGTTAAAGAACCGGTAGCCGTATTGGCCAGGGTCAGGGTGGCGGTCGCGGTCTCGCCGGTATCGGGATCCGAGACCACGATATCGTCTAAGGCCACGCCGGCAGAACCTTCGCCAAATGTCTTGGTCTGGTTGAGGTTGGTGGCTTCGAGCTGGTCGTTGACGCCGGTCACATTAAGGTTGATGGTGCCGGTGCGGGCGACCGCGCCGTTCTCGCCGCCGTCGGCGATGGAGGAAGAAACCGTGGTGTTAACATCGTTGTTGGTGGCCGGGATAAAGGCCACGGCCGCCAGTGCGTTATTGACAACCGTCAATGTACCGGTCACGGTCCAGACGCCGGTGCCCGAATTATAAGTCTCACCGTTGCCACTGGTGGCGGATAAAACACCGGTAGCGATATTGGCCAGGGTCAGGGTGGCGGTAATGGTCTCGCCGGTGTCGGGGTCGGTGACCACGATGTCGTCTAAGGCCACGCTGGCCGCACCTTCGATGTAAGCTTTGGTCTGGTCGAGGTTGGTGGCCTCGGGCTGGTCGTTGACCAGGGTTACATTCAATGTAATGGTACCGTCTGCCGGGCCGGTATTGGAAAAGTCCCGGATACGGACATTGACCGTGGTGTTGCTTTCATTGTTGGTAGCCGGGCTGAAGGATACAGCCGCCAACGCATTGTTGACCGCCGTTAGCGTACCGGTCACCGTCCAGGCGCCGGTGCCGCCATTGTAGGTTTCACCGTTGCCGCTGGCAGCGGTCAAAGAACCGGTAGCGGTATTGGCCAGGGTCAGGGTGGCGGTAATGGTCTCGCCGGTATCGACGTCAGTAACGACGATATTGTTTATCGCGACGCTGGCCGCACCTTCCGTATAGGTTTGGGTCTGGGTGGTGTTGGTGGCGGTCGGCGGGTCGTTAACCGGGTTAACATCGAGGGTAATGGTGCCGTCGGCAGGGCCGGTGCTGGCCGCATCCCGGATGCGTACCGAGGCGGTGGTATCGAGGTCGTTTTCGGCATTGGGTACAAAGGCCACGGCCGCCAGGGCGTTATTGACAACTGTCAATGTACCGGTGACCGTCCAGACGCCGGTGCCGCCGTTGTAGGTTTCGCCATTGCCGCTGGAGGCGCTCAAAGAACCGGTGCCATAATTGGCCAGCGTCAGGGTGGCGGTAATGGTATCACCGGTATCGGGGTCGGTGACCACGATATCGGTGATGGCCACACTGGCCGTGCCTTCGGCATAGGTTTGGGTCTGGGTGGTGTTGGTGGCGGTAGGCGCGACATTGGGCGCGTAGACGGCCACGCCGGTGCTGGTGCTGGCACTGCTGACGATGGTGGTCAGGCCCGTACCCGAGGTGTTGACCTTGCGGATGAGGGTATTATAAGTCGAAAAATAAATAATGCCGTTATTAGCGTCAAGGGCCAGGTGATCGACATCGAGACCCAAACCGGTGACGATATCGGTAACGCTGGAGCCGTCGAGGTTGGCCCGCTGGATCTTGCCGGACCCATAGTCGCCAAAGTAGATCCTGCCGTTGGCCGAATCGACGGCAATACCGTAAGGATCGGTCAGGCCGGTGGTAATGATGTCCTGGACGCTGGTGCCGTCGAGGTTGGCGCGCTGGATTTTGTTGGCCTGATCATCGGCCCAATACATCTTGCCGCCGCCGACATCGAGGGCGATGCCGCAGGGATTGGTCACCCCGGAGCTGATCAGGGTTTGAAGACCGGTGCCGTCCAGGTTGGCACGGTAGATTCTCTCTGTCCCGTTGTCGGTGAAGTAAACCTTGTTGTTGGTGGTGTCCACGGCAACGCCGCACGGGGAGGTCAGACCGGTTATAAGGTCTACGGCCCCGGTGCCGTCCATATTGGCTTTCCTGATTTTACCGGACGTGCCGAAGTAAACCTGGTTGTTTTTGGAATCGATGGCAATGCCGACCGGTACGGCCTCACCGGTGCGGATGTCCTCCACGCTGGAGCCGTCCAGGTTGGCCCGTTGGACTTTGTTGGTCACGTAATCGACCCAGTAGACTTTGGCCTGGGCGTCCAAGAACGATGGACTCAACAATAAAACCAGGGAAATTATAGCAAAAAACACTTTTCTCATTTCATTACCTCGCTTTTAAGCAAATTTTTATGGTGCATTTGCTATAATATAACAATTTTTTTTTTTTTTCAATACTATAAATCGACATAACAAAATTTTTTTCCCCGGGCTCTCCCCGGTCAGGTGCAGGAGACACCTTTTCTCTGGCCGGTCGTTTTAAAAGGGCGGGTGTGGGTTGATTTTTCCGGCGAATTGTTTTATATTTATCCAGGTAAAAAATGAAAGAGACCAGCGTGACCAGTGATCTAGAATTTGAAGGCATTACATTTGAAGTACGCCGAAGGCGGGTCAAGTATGCCCGCATCGAGTACACCGCTTCCGGTATAACCTTGATTGTCCCGGGCCATGTCCAGCCGCTCAGTGTGCTCAAGCAGAACAAACAGTCGATCTTAAAGAAGTGTGCCCGGCTAAAAGAGAGGATAGCGGGGGCGTCCCGTCTTTCTTTAAACGAGCGCACCGAGGCCGAATTCCGCCAGCTTGTTTCCGGTTATCTCGAGGCCTATACCCGGCAGTTAAAGGTGCAATACCGGGAGATCCGTTATCGAAAGATGAAACGCCGCTGGGGAAGTTGCCGCAGCAATGGGGTCATTACGTTGAATCGCTACCTGGCCTTTTTGCCGGAGAGGCTGATCGCCTATATCGTGTTTCATGAGTTGCTGCACCTCAATATCCGGGGTCACAACAGCCGTTTTAAGGCGGGGATGCTGGCCGAGTTTCCCGATGGCCGGGCCATCGATAAAGAGCTTATCCTGTATGGCCTGAAATTGCTCTCTTGATTCTCTCCCACAACTTAATCCCGGTTTGGCTGCCTTTGCCGGGGGCATACTTGACCTCGGCCAGGGTAAGACCGCGGGCCGGTGCGGTTTGACCGGCTTTGCGCCTGTCTTTGGCCGCAAAGATGGCCGGTATATCCGCAGGATCGATCTTGCCGCGACCGACATCGATGATGGTGCCGACTATATTCCGCACCATGTAGCGCAAGAAGCTCTTGCCGATGACGGTAAAGAGGATTTCTTCCCCTTTGACCTTCATCTTGAGCCGGGATACCCGGCGGATTCTCTTCTTCTGGGGATCATCCGAGGTGAATGAGCTGAAATCTTTTTCCCCGGTAAAGTACTTGAGCGATTGTCTCATGTGCCGTACGTTAAGGGGGTAGGGGATATGGGTGACAAAGCGGCAGATGGCCGGGGGGCATACCTGGCCGAAGAATAACCGGTAAATGTAAACCTTTCCCCGGGCATCGAACCGGGCATTAAACGAGGAATCGACTGCCTGGCAGTCCATGATACGAATATCTTTGGGGAGCAGGGAATTGAGGGCTTTTTTCATGGATTCTGCCTCGATCCTGATCTTGATATGGAAATTGGCCACCAGGCCGGTGGCATGGACGCCGGCATCGGTGCGGCTCGAACCGGTGACCATCACTTTTTGTTTGGCAATAATCTTGAGTACCCGGACGAGTTCTCCCTGTACGGTCCGGGTTTCGGGTTTTTGACACTGCCAGCCGCTGTAGTCTGTACCGTCGAAATGAACAACTATTCTATAATTATTGGTCAATCTGCTTATTTAAAAAGGGCGTCGATTCTTTCGATGACCTCTCCCGGGTCCTTGAGGTGAATGACCCCCTCGATATCCCAGGTGTTCAGCCCAAAGATCGTTTTTTTGTAGATACGGGCATAAGCGATTTCCGATAGCGTGCCGTAACTCCCATCGATGGCCACCAAAACATCGGTATTCATGATGACCATGGCGTTTCTCATATAGCCGAGCCCGGTCGGTATGGCAATATCGATATATGGGTTGGCTTCTTCCGTCGATTTTCCCGGTAATATCCCGATCACCAGGCCAGCGGCTGCGTGGGCACCCCTGGCTGACGCTTCCATGACGCCCCCCATACCGCCGTTGACCAGGACATAACCGGAGCGGGCGATCAATTCTCCCATTTTTTCGGCTTCTTTTAAAAATTTTTCTTCTGGAAAATTCCCACCGATGATGCCTACCCGTTTTTTGCAGAAGAGATCGCTTCTCTTCACCGGCATGGTAATCCGATTATAGGGCTTTCTCTATTTTTCCAGACCTGATGCAGGAGGTACACACCCGCAGGCTCCTGTTTTCGCCGTCCACATTGACCCTAATTTTCTGGAGATTAGGCAGCCATCTTCTATTGGTAAGTTTATGCGAATGACTGACATTATGGCCGGTCATTGGCTTTTTCCCGCAAACGTCGCATTCTTTCGACACGTTTTCAATTCCTCCTATTTGAGATAAGTCTTATTTTACTAAATTTTTACCTGAATTGCAAATCCAGGAGAAGGATTTTTTGCCCTGGGATCATTTGACCCCTTTACAAAAAGACCCGGGAGCGGATATAATATACCTTAAAAAATGATTCGATATAGGAGAAGCGAATATGATGAAGAAGTTTCTATCGAGTTTGTTGATCATGGTTTTAGCGGTTGTCGTGGGCCTGCCTGCCTGGGCAGCTCAGGACCAGCCGGATGGGAAAATTCCCGATCTCTCTTTCAGCCCGCGAAAAGATGTCCCGGTAGAATACACCTGGAAAGTCGATGATATCTACCCCTCCCTGGCCGAGTTTGAGAAAGATAAGGCCCAGGTGCAGGAATGGGCCGGCAAGATCGATGAACTGGCCAAAGATTGGACAAGTTCCCCCCAGAAGATGCTTTATTTTCTGGATTTTCTAGGTAGTATCCAGAAAATGGGTGGAAAATTGTACGCTTACGCCAGTCTGAATAGCGATGTCGACCTGGGTAATTCCCTTTACCAGCAGATTAAGGGCCAGCTCCAGATGATTTTTGTCCAGTTTGGGGCCAAGCTCTCCTTCATGAACGGCGATGTCCTTAAACTGGGCCAGGAGAAGTTTGCCGAATACCTCAAACAGGAACCGGGTCTTTTACCTTATGCCTTTTCCATCGAACAGATACTCAGGATGAAGGACCATGTTTTACCGGCCGACCAGCAGCGGCTCGTGACCATGACCGGCATGTTCTCCGGTACAGGGGAAGATGCGGCGAAGATGCTCAACGACGTGGAAATCCCCGGCCCGGAAGTGACCCTGTCCGACGGCAAGAAAGTGACTCTCAATTATGAGAATTATGTCCGTTTCCGGGATTCGAAGAATGCCGCCGACCGGGCCCTCGTGATCCGGAGTTACTGGAAAAACCACCAACAGTTTGAGAATACCCTGGCCATACTGCTGAACGGCGAGATCAAGTCACACCTGTTCGGCGCCCAGGCGACCCATTTTAAAGATTGCCTGGAGGCCCGCCTGTACGGTGAGAATATCGATGCTGCCGTGTACCTCAATTTGATTAAATCGATGCGGGAAAACCTGGCGCCGCTGCACCGCTATTTGAATCTGCGCAAGGAGCTCCTGGGCCTGGAAAAACATAGGTATGAAGATATCTACGCTTCGGCTGTGGCTGCGGTTTACAAAGAGTATTCCTGGGATGAATCCAGGGATATCATCTTAAAGGCCATGAGACCCCTGGGCGATGAATACGTCAAAGGCCTGGAAACAGCTTTTAATGAACGCTGGATCGACCGGTACAGCAATAAGGGTAAAGAGACCGGCGCCTATTCTTCCGGCGTCTATGGGGTGCATCCTTACATCAAGATGAACTACAACGGCACCTATGATACGCTGACCACCCTGGCCCATGAATTGGGGCATTCCATGCACTCTTTTTTCTCGAGTAAGACCCAGCATTATGCCCAGGCCGATTACCCGACATTCCTGGCCGAGATCGCCTCCACCTTTAATGAGAATATGGTGCTGGAATACCTGTTAAAGATCGAGAAAGACGACCTTTTCAAACTCTATATCCTGGATGAATACCTGAACCAGTTTCGTGGCACCGTTTACCGCCAAACCATGTTTGCCGAGTTCGAGCTGGCCATCCACCAGCGGGTAGAAGAGGGCAAGGGCCTGACACCCGATTGGTTGAACCAGAAATACCTGGAGCTGACCCGCTTCTATTATGGTCACGACCAGGGGATCATGGAAGTGGGCGATTTTATCCAGGTTGAGTGGAGCAGTGTGCCCCATTTCTTCCTCAATTATTACGTGTTTAATTATAGCACCGGTCTGATCGCCTCCCAGGCGTTGACCGAGATCGTCCTGCACGGTAAGAAAGCCGATAAGCAGCGATACCTGGATTTCTTGAGCGCCGGCGGCAGCCGTTTCCCCCTGGATACCCTGAAACTGGCCGGTATCGATATGACCACCGATGCCCCGGCCAAAGCGGCATTCAAGCGTTTTAACGACCTGGTGGCCGAAATGGAGAAAATCGTTAAACGTTTAAAAAAGCAAGGAAAATTGTAAGCAGATAAAAGGGGGCGGGTTTTTGAAACCCGCCCTTCCCTTCCTCACAGGAATCCCCCGCTTTACCCACAGCCATATGGGGGGGATGGTCTGTTCCATGAAATGAGAAATTTTGGTCTTATGCAGGAAAAAGTATTGACAATTTGGTATGAAATGGGTAGAATGTGGTCTTTGTGGCTGAAAATAGTCTGATATTTGATTCAAAGTATCTGGGTTCTTCAAATAAAACATTGTGTGAGGTGAGTATCATGAAAAAAGCAATTATAGCGGGTATTATCGTTTGTGGGGCGGTGTTGGCTTTGCTGGCGCCGGAGGTAGCGGTTTTCGGGCCGGAGCGGTTCGAGAGAGGCAATGGAAAACCGGTTTTGATCACAAGGGAGTTTTCGAGTCCGATTACCGGGAATGATCTGAAACTGCGCATTGTTAATGGGGATGAGCATGGCGATAACCGGGTGACTGCCGGCCGGGTGACACTCAATGGCCTGGAGGTGGTGTCGCCGAATGATTTTAAGAAGAAAGTGGGGGCGATCGAAAGGCTGGTCAGTATTGGGGAGAGCAATGTATTGACGGTGATCATCGAGGGGAAGCCGGGGAGCTTGATGACGTTGGGCATTTATGGGTTTGCGCCTGAGCCGCAGGCGGGTATTGCGGTTGTGCCGGGTACGGTCTGGTCCTGGGAGACGGGGCGCTTCATACTTTAGTGAGTCAGGCCGTTTGGGCGGGGCTTTGTCAGCGGAGAAGTGCGGCGATTCATGTTTTCGTTTCACCAATCCCCTACAAAATAAGGTAGGGGATTTGATTGTAGAACGTGAGCTGGCGCAGCGTTCTTCCTTTAAAAAGTTCAGTCGGCCAGCGGCTATGGCATCTTTATTGAACCCCTCGCTGGGGAGCTCGAATAAGCAGATGAATGCTCCTTTGAGTCGCATTCCAATTGTAGCCACCGCCTTAATTATGCGGTGGCTAGGGTCGGAACAGAATTGCCTCCCTAAGTTCAACTCAAACATGAATCGCCTGCCTATGTATCGCAGGTACGAGCGGGGCGCAGCAGCAATCCCCGGAACGGGCATGCTGAACCGAATTGCGGAAAGCCCGCAATTCGTGAAGCCGCAGGCAAAACTGAGCACAGTTTTGGCCGGTAGTGAAGGGGATTGGTGCGAGAGCCTCGCCCCCGGCGGATACGATCCTATCAGGCCATCTCCCGATGGGGCTGGGATGGAGTCGGTAGCCGGCCCCAGGTCGAGCGCCATGATCGTCGGCCAGGTCAGCGATCCTCTATGGCTGCCGGTGGACGGGAATGTCCACCGGTACGAGTGGGGAGGCAGCAGATGAACGCTCCTTTGAAAGCAGATGCATGCTTCTTTGGGTCGCATGCGACATTATAGACCCCTTCCTTACATTGAAGGGGTCTACATTCGCCATTGTTGCCTCTGCCTTAACTTTGCAGAGGCAAGGTGCGAAAGTTGCGGCAGCGAAAAAAAGTTGACAAAAATCATCGATTCTGGTAATAAGCAATGGGAATTTAAGTACGACATGATGGGTAATGTAATCGAGATGATCTATCCCGATCTGAGTAAGATCGAGCAGCGGTTCGACCTGGCCGGGCGCCTGGAGTGGTTTAAGAACAAGCGCGGCCAGGAGATCACCTATGCCTATGACGGGGACGGACGGCTCATCATCAAGACCTTGCCGGAAGGGACAGTAGATTTTAGCTATGACGATAAGGACCGTTTAAGCGAGGTCTCCGGCCCCGGGTATCGTTACAAGTACGATTACGGCGTCGCCTTTGTCGGCGGCAATTCTCCGCTGGTGATGGAGATCAACCTGGAAAACGGCCAATGGGGCCAGCATATTTACGACACCAATGGCCTACCCGTGCGCTATTACGATAGTTTCCTCTGGGAAAAAGGCTATCAGTACAATTTTACCTCCGGCACCGGCACCCCCATCGGCTTTACGCCGACCAAAGTCTGGTACGCCAAAAAGGGCATCGGCGCCATTTACAATACCGAATACAAGCACGATCCCCTGGGCCGCCTGCGCAATAAACTCAACACCTTTTTGGGCACCGAGGAATGGTATACCTACGATAGCAAAGGTCTGCTCCAGCAGCTTCTTTACCGCCAATACCCCAACATGTCCGGCAATTTCCCTACCGTCACCCTCGACCTTCAACGGGACCTGTCCGGTCTCATTACCGGTCTGACCGGGGCTAAGCAGTTGTCCGCTTCATTCAATCCCGATCTCGAGATCACCGCTGTCCAGCACACCTTCCCTACTACTTTTTCCGAAGCCTATTCTTATGATCCCCGCGGCAACCGGCTCGCTTCCCTTTCCAACACCTTCGCCTACAACGATCTCAACCAGTTGACCGAATCGGCCACCCATACCTATCTTTACGACGCAGACGGCAACCTCGTCCAGGAGAGAAACAAAGCCAGCGGCGAGACCAAAAAGTACTTCTACAACGCCGAGAACCGGCTCACCGGCTATGAGCATTATGCCAATGAGTTTACCTCTGTTGACCAGATCGCCCAGTACACCTATGACCTCTACGGCCGCCGCATACGGAAGACCGTCAACGGCATGGTCACCAACTTCTTATGGGATGAAGACAACATCTCCCTGGAACTCAACGAAAACCATCAACCCATTCGCCGCTATGTTTACGGCGTCGGCATGGATAATGTGGAAGGCCATTTCGAGTACGCCGAAGCCACATCCAACCCCTTTGCCACAGACCACCGCGGCTGGTACACATACATCAAAGATCAAGTCGGCACCATTTACAAGACCTTCTCCCACGAGCGCCAGGTTATAGCCAGCACCAAAACCTTTGATGTTTTCGGCAATTTAATCAATCAATCGGGTTCCTCTAAAGCTCCTCTCGGCTTCCAGTCCAAGTACCTCGACCCCGAATCCGGCCTCTACTACTTCTATAATAGATACTACAATCCATCCTATGGACGGTTCATCAATGAAGATCCCATAGGTCTAAGAGGGGGATTGAATCTTTTTAGATTTGCAAAAAACAATCCGAATCAATCTGTTGATTTTCTAGGATTATCAACCGATATCAACTCTTTTGCTCAGCCAAATAAATTATGGCCTGTTCCTACGCCACAGATGACGTTTAAAGAGGCATTTAATGAGGTTATGAATGAAATGATGGTTGATTTTCTAACAAATTTTTGGGGTTCATTTGAAAATGAGAAAAGGAGAGATAATGAATGCTTTTGGGATTGTGTGAAAAGATTAATGGATAGCAGGGGAGTATCAATTAATTTTGATAACATGGTTGATTTGGTAAGTAATGGATTAGGAAATGCTGCTGGAGCCGGGACAATGTGGGGTTATATCCCAAAAGATATTGGATATTCAAATAATCATTTTTCTGAAGGTGGAAGATCGTTTTACAAATGGCAAAATCAATATGGGAGTGGAATAAAACCTACATCTTGGAATCAAACAGGAATGTTCTCTGGAATTTTAAGTGCAATTAGTGCTGGAATGACCGCCTATACAGTTGCAACGGTCATGTATGCTTATATTAGGTGTGGGGCGGGTATATGAAAGAATTCAATAGCAATATTTTCAAAGGAATATGGGAAAAAAGATTTCCTGATTTTATAATATCATCTGAGAAGAAATTAATAGTAAAGATTGAATCAAAAAAAGGGCATATCAATGTAGATGAGAAAATAATCTATTTTAAAAGAAACGAAATAAAACCAAATTTATTTCACGACTCATTCTATTCCGATAAATTATGCCCTATTTGCAAAGAAAGAGTTATAAAAGGTTATTTTGAGGGGTTTTTACCTCTTTTGATCAATCGAGAATCTAGGAAATCGATTTTAATATCTGAAACTAACCTGGGGAGACGAAATAATGTAGTGTTTTGTCCAAAATGTTCTATTTTTATAACTCCCTTAAATGAATTCGATATTATAAGAAGTGATGAAAAAAAAATTGAAGAAAGTGTGAATTTGAAGAGAGTTGCTTCAGAAACATATATAAAAAACTTGAAAAAGTGGACTATTATTGGAGGATTTGTCTCTATGTCCATGGCGTTTCTTATTTTATTAATTTCATTTTTTAGAGGAAAATTATCATCTGATACCCCAGTAACAATATATCCCCTCATTGTTATATTCAGCTTTTTGATGGGAGCACCTTTCGGTGCATTGATAGGATCTATAATTGGTAGATTAAAGAATAAGAAAGCTGGAAGACCACCATTTTGAAATGCCTGGCGGCATTATCTTTAGTTCTGCTTAAGAGAATATTCCGGCGGAGTTGGGGATAGCCAGGGCGACGCGGTGTGCTGGTGGAAGGCTGTTATCAATAGCTATTCGAGTATCTTTTTCATTGGGTAATGGTCAAGCATGGAAGGCGGCACCGGGGGAGGGCCGTTTAACACCCTGCCGGGTATGGGCTGCCGGGCACAGAAGAACCGGGGGGCATTGTGGTAAAAGAGCATGTGATAAAACGGTTCCCCGGTGTCCTGGAAAGTGAATGCTGCCCGGCAGGAGAATTCCATCAAGATGTGGGAGAGAAAATTCCCCTGGCAGAAGAATTCTATCAAGTTCCGGGAGATGATTTTTCTCCGGCATTGGCTTAAATTTAAGGAAATTCAGAGAAATTTTCTCCGAAATACCCGAACCGTTCACCAAGTTTGGTGAAATTTTCTCCAAAATACCCGAACCGTTCACCAAAGTTGGTCAACCGTTAAGCAAAATTGGTGAAATTTTCTCCAAAATACCCGAACCGTTCACCAAGTTTGGTGAAATTTTCTCCGAAATACCCGAACCGTTCACCAAGTTTGGTGAAATTTTCTCCGAAATACCTGAACCGTTCACCAAAGTTGGTGAACCGTTAAGCAAAATTGGATGACAGTTGAGAAACATCAGATAAAAGAACTCCAAATTTCCCAACGGCAAGCATTGCCTCTGCCTTAACTTTGCATAGGCAAAGTTCAGCTCGATCATGAAGCGCCTCCCGGCTCTCTCCCGTGCGATAAATTAATCGCTAAGATGATTGGCCGCCTTCCAGGAATTCCCTTTGAAAATTCCCATTTCATCTGCGGTAAGAGAAATTTTTAAAAAAGCCGGTTGAAAAATCGGGAGTTTGCTATTATAATAAAGCATGGAACAAATAAACGGAGCTCCGGCGATGAAAGCAAGGTTCATTAACCCATACACCGATTTTGGTTTCAAGAAGCTTTTCGGTGAAGAAGCCAATAAAGATTTACTGAAGGACTTCTTAAACGAACTCCTGCCCGGCGAGCACAAGATCGCCAGGCTAACGTTGAAGAGTGCCGAGCATATAGGCGCCATTACCACGGATCGCAAAGCCATATTCGATATCCACTGCCAGGATGAGCATGGCGGGCAATTCATCGTCGAGATGCAGAAGGCCAAGATCAAGTTTTTCAAAGACCGGGCCATATTTTACACCACCTTCCCGATCCGGGACATGGCCGAGAAAGGCGATTGGGATTTTAAATTAAAGCCGGTCTTTTGCGTGGCCATACTGGATTTTACCTTCGATGAAGAGCGGGAAAAGAAAACCTATCTGTGCGAAGTGCAGTTGAAAGACCAGTACTGCCAGGTGATTTTCGACAAGCTGACTTACATTTTCATCGAGATGCCGCGGTTTACCAAAGGGGAGAAGGATCTTGAAACGCACCTGGACCGGTGGTTGTACTTTTTGAAGAACCTTGAGAATTTCGCGGATATCCCGCAGGTGTTGAATGAGGAGGTGTTTATGAAGGGCTTTGAGATAGCGGAGTTGGCGAATTTCGATGCGGCCCAGATGCAGGCGTATGAGGATAGCCTGAAGGTCTACCGGGATCTGAAAGGGGTTATCGACACCTCCCATGATGAAGGCTATGATGAAGGCTATGATGAAGGCTATGGTAACGGGCATGGAAATGGATTAAAAGAAGGCCGAGATAAAGAAAAGATCGACCTGGCCCGGCTGATGAAGCAAGCAGGTGAGTCCAGCGAAAAAATCGCCCGCTATACCGGCCTTGACCCCGCCGACATCGAGCGCCTATAGCTCATACCTACCGGTCGAATATCCAGGTTCGCCCCTTTAGGTCCTGGAGAGGCGTTGTCATGACCGGGAGTGCCGGTGACATGACCGGGCGGGGCGTTAACGCAGCCCATAAAGTCAACATCTTGATCCCAGGGTTCATCATTGGGTCAAATGGGCCATTGGCATAGGCGAAACCCTATTTAACCCGACCCAAAAGAGGAGTGAACATAGCCACGGGTGCAGTGAACATAGACCGTGGCTTATATCGACCAGCCGATAGAGAAGTGAACATAGCCGCAGGTGCAGTGAACATAGACCGTGGCTTATATCGACCAGCCGATAGAGAAGTGAACATAGCCGCAGGTGCAGTGAACATAGACCGCGCCCTAGGTAACGCGGTCAAAAGAGGAGTGAACATAGACCAAAGAGCAGTGAACGGCACAAAGGGTCACGTTCACTGCTCTTTGTTTCCCGTTTTGTCGGAAATCGTCTGACCCAAATTACAATATTTCAGCCGGTAACCGGGCCGCCGTCTCCGTTAACCCGGCTTAAGCTGCCGATATACCAGGTGTCGTCTACTCTCACCCAGTTGTCGTCTATGTTCACTTAGCCATTGCCTGCGTTATGTAAGCCGTCGTCTATGTTATGTTAGACGATGCCTCCGATCACGGGTCGTCAAGTCCCGGTCAAAACACAGCGGGTCTAGATCCAGGCTCCCGTTTTCCCTGTAATTCGATCCCGGGACCCGGAACCAGGTCGCCTCTCCCGGGAAACGGGATGAGACGACCCGGTTTCTTGATCCGGCCGGCCGTTTTCATGTCTTGGCTGGTCGATTACGGGTCCATCCCGGACGAATTCTCGATTGCTTAAGACGGATTCTCCTTCTTTTTACCTTGCCTGAGACCCGTGAGTCCTTTCCCTCACCGTGCCCCTACTGGGATCCCCCGTGCTGAGGGGTTTATAACCCATTATCAATTTTTTCCATATCTCTTCATCCCTTTATGCTGATAAAATCATAATCATCATATTAATCATGCCAATCATATTTCAAGACATTATCCTGCCTAACCTGCGTAATCCGGTTAGCCAGGTGAAAAAGCCGCAATGACATCTGAACCGCAGATTCACCAGATTAACCAGATTACACAGAATATAAGAGTGATACTGTCCGGGGGATAGGCGCTTCATGTTTGAGTTGAATTTAGGTAGGCAATTTTGTTCCTGTCAAGAGGCGCATACTTTTACGAGGTAGATCGGCGCGTTCATTCGATTCTTCACTTTTCACCACCCACATATCGATCATACCCGGCGCGTTCCTGCCTTAAGGCTTCCTTAAGCTGGTCAAGTTTTCCAGAAAGGAGGGTTCCGTTCATAGAGTTTGGGGGCGCATGGCTGGAAAAAGCAGGTTTTAAGACAGGCATGAAGTTTGAGATATATCCGGGCAAGGATCACCCGGTACTTAAAGCGATCGACAATCCCGGGCAGACCCGCGATAGAGGTTAAGAACATGGTAAAAGATGCGTCGATCACAGGTTCACCAAGCAGTATGGCCTATAGTTTGGCTATGGAAATAGAAAAAGGATGATCGGTTTTTCCAAAAAATCAAGGGAATCGACTTTCTTTTTCAGGGATTTTATGGTATATAAAACCGGGAGTTTTAATTGTCGTCGACCGGGAATTATAATTGTCGTTGATCACTGGAGGATCGGAGATGTGGACCAGGGGGTGCATTTTGGGGATGAATTTGAAGAGGGCGCTCAAGAGGATATAGGCTTTAGGGGCAGAAAACAACAAGAAAGGATATCAAGGAATAATGATCCTGATCTACCTCCTCCTTAAAGTCAACCAAAAATAAATTATTCAGGGAACCCGAAGTAATTTTGTCTTTTTGTAAGTGTCCAGCGATGTGGTAAACTACCTTTTTGGTTCCGACTTTCTATGTTTCCGTGCCTGGACGATTTTTTTCCTCTTTCTTTTACTTTTAGAAAAAGATGGAAACATAAGAATAATAAATTTTTTGATACCTACTTTGAAAGGAATTGACTTATTAGCTCCATATTTAAAAATACCAGCAAAATTTGGGTCCTTTGATAACTGATACCAATGCCACAAAACAATTGGAAAGCTTATCCCGAAAAAGATATAATTTACAAATTTTACCTTATATAAATGTAAAATTGCGCATCCAAAATATGTAATTGGGATTACTAAACCGTAAATGATGTAATAATTTCTGTCATCTACTTCTGTAAATATATTATAAATAATTGTATTCAGCATTATGATCCCGGAAATAATGTAAAAACGAAAAAAATCCACCTGGATAATTCCGGGGTTATCAAGTCCTAAAGATCGAATACTTAATGCTATAAGTATTATTTCAAAGAAACTACTCAAAAAAACAGGAAAGGAGTATTTATCATTTTGATCTTCATAATAATCCACTGCTATAGCTGATGTTATATATAATAGCATCGTCAGAGAGAACAAAAAATCCATTCTATATAAAACTGATAAGGAGTTCTTTTGAATTAAATACTTCATTATAAAAAAATAGAAATAACCTCCCAATAGGGCCGAATAAAAAATGAAGTTTAAAAAAAATAAAATATTTATCTTTTTTCTTCTCATTAACATTCTCCCGGCGATCAGAATACATCGTCCAGGGTTTTGGCGACGAGTAGCTTTTTAAAACTGGTGTAACGGGGGGCTTGCGGGGCTTTTATCTTTCCTGTGGGCTTGGGTAACAACGATAAGGGGCCGATGGGAGCGGCTTTTCCCCTGAAATATAAGACATATTTGCCGGTATCTTCGTACTTTTCGGTTTTTAGGATTTCGGCGTAATGGGTGATGGCCGATACCGGAGCGGTCTGGTAGGCCGCTATATAATGCAGGCGATCTAACATGGCGCTGGAGATACGGATGGCATACCAACGGTCTTCATTTAAAAAGACCTCATCAAACCCATCTTTATTGGCTGGTACTACCACGGTGTCCAGGTCCTCGATATCCAAACCGGGTATGGGGCTTTCGGTTATGCTCCTGATCTCCGGCTGAAAAGGGGTGTACTTGAACAACAATCTCCCGCTTTTATTATTTTGCCTTTCTTCGGAATGGACCGGGGTAAATGCCTGGAATTCAATGATATCGGTCTTCATGGTTAATTGACTGAGAACGTTCTCCAATTCCTTTGAGTTTCGATCGATGATGATGATCGCGGCCACGGGTTTTTCAAAGATGATGTCTTCCAGGAAAGCGTCTATGTTGCGGTAATTTGCCTTTTGAAAGCCGTTTTCAACGATTTCTTTTTTCCGGGGATCGGAAATAATCTGTGTGAGGAGGAAGCTTTTTATCTCACGCTTGCTTTCTTTATAAGAATAAGAGAATTTAAGGAGTTGTTGGCCGATATGCTTATAGGGGTCATGGGTGGACAATTCGTTTTCAATGATGTAGAGTCGGGGGCTGTGTTCAAAAGAAAAATCCAGTAGGTAGCCGTCGGGTATGGTGACGATGTTTTCAGCGCCGATTTTCTTTTTGATATCGATATAGATAGCTTTTGCGCCGAAAATTTCCTGGGCGTGCTTTATAACATGCTTTTCAAACTCCTGCTCCAAGGTGTATTCGTAATTGATGAATACATCGTTGTCGTAAACGATTCGTTCCATTTTACTTTCCTCCTGTTTCTTTTTCCACCAGGGCGATCTCTTCCTGATTGAGGCCATATAACCGATAGACCAGTCGGTCGATACGTCCACCCAATTGCTCTATCTCCTTACCGAGACTCTCCTTTTTTTTGACTCTTAGAGGAAAAGCGAGTTTTCTACCATTAGGAGATAAAGATAGGAGCTTCAATATTTTATTCCTCTCCAACACGTTTCCTCACTTCCTCCTCTAAATAGCATACCCATTGCCAATGCTGCAAATGAGTAAGTTTTGTATGAGAGGTAACTCTGAAGTAATTCGACAGCTTTTCCTTGACTTCATCGCTATTCAAAGACATCCCGATTTGCTCTAATAGTTCCTTTTCTCTATTATAGAGATATGGACGTTTGGGAATACGATCTTGCTTCATTTCCGCATTTATGATTCTACCTACTATCGTTTTTTTAAATTTTGCCTCTAAATAATCAAAAATGACATTTGCACAAGCTTCCGGCCACTCCCAAATAGTTGTCCACGGCATTTTCTTAATCCCGAAATCTCTTTTAAAATTGTTGTACATAACTTGATATGCTTTTTTTCCAAACCGTTTTTCCCTTTCTTCTCCAATTTTATTGAAAAGCTCTTTAATTCCTTGCTTTAGGAGAGGGTTTGCGCCAATACTGCCAATTGGGGGTAATATTCGTATATCCGGTTTCTTATGGGTATGGTTATGGATATTCAGATCGCGTCCGACCTGGTTTAAATCACCCCCTACAGTAACAAATTTTACGGTCTGATTTAGGACAGGTTTTTTGGTCGACGAGTGAATATTGATTTTTTTTGAAGTTCCCTTAAGTTGAGATGGAGTGGATTTAACCAATTGAGGGTAATACATTTCCCTAATTCCCGGATGTTTGGAGATTTGTTTTTCAATGTCTTTCCAACTCATAAAGCGGACCTCGAATTTCTTTTTACCGGATAAAACGGCTGCATAATCTTGAAGCGTACCAAAATTTTTGGTATTCGTTGCCAGGACAAATGTTTCAAAATCAAAAGGCAATTCATTTAAAAGCTTCAGGCTTTCATCAAAGTCTGCCATGAGTTCTCCTTTCAGAATTTTTTCAGACCTTGTCAAATCCTTTTTCTTGCACTGAACGACGATTTTCTTTTCTGTTGAAAATACATCGATACCATGTTGAACTGCACCTTTTGATTTATACCGCTGGAAAGATTGGGTCTGATGCATGGCATTAAAAAGGTCCCGGATAAACTCTTCAAACTGATACTCATTATCAAGGGGTTCATACTGGAATCCCATCAATTACCTCCTTTTTCATTTTAATTGAGCGGCCCTTATCGCTTTATTTAACTTTTCGGCAAAAAGCTCTTTCGACGGCAGCTTCGTTATGTATTCGGCGACCTTTATTTTATCTTCCGGCAAAAACAATATCTCCACTTGTTCCTTGCCTTTTTCACTACAAAGAATCAAACCGATGGGGGGATTTTCACCTTCCAGCACCTCGTATTTCTCCATATACCGCAGATACAATTCCATCTTCCCTTTGTATTCGGCTTTGAATTTCCCCATTTTCAACTCGAAAAGCACAAAACACTTCAATCGCCGGTGATAGAAGACAAGGTCGATGTAGAAATCGTCATCATCCAGAATGATTCTTTTTTGCCGCTCTACGAAATAAAAATCTTTCCCGAATTCCAGGATGAATTTCTCCAGGGCATTTAGAATCGCATTCTCAAGGTCCCTTTCGCTGTAGGAATTATGTAGCTCTAAAAAATCCAACACATAGGGATCTCTAAAAACCAATTCCGGCGTCATTTTATCTTTCTCTTTTAATTCCATTAATTGGTCTGCAATGGTCTTTTCCGGCAGCTTCGACAGAGCTGTCCTTTCATAGAGCATGCTGTCGATGCGATCTTTAAGAGTTCTCGTATTCCAGTGTTCCTGTTGGCATAATGCCGTATAAAATTTCCGTTTTAGATCGTCTCCAATCGGCAAAAGCGATATGATATGCGTCCAACTCAGGTTTTTAAATTCTCCAATCATTGATTGGAGAATTGGATAAGCAGCGAACAACTGGACCATATACCATAGATTTTGGGAAGAAAACCCTTTCCCGAATTTTTGGGTTAGCCGGTCGCTTAATGATTGTACGACTTGTTTCCCGTACTCAGCCCTATCGAGTTTGATTATATTTTCTTTGATGACTTTGCCGATATTCCAGTAAAGGATGATCATCTCCTCATTGATGGTGGAGGCGATCTTATTCCTGGCTTTTTCTACCAATACGGAAATCTTGCCAAAAACATGTTGGTCAATGTCTAATTCATTCATTTGAAAAACTCTTTCAAATTTTTCCTCCTGTTTCCCTTTCGACCAGGGCGATTTCTTCCTGATTGAGACCATATAACCGATAGACCAGTTGGTTAATGCCTTCGTCCAATTGCTCTATCTCCTTACCGAGACTCTCTTTATTCGGGTTATCCCCGATGTTCTGGAGTTCCTGCTGAAGCTCCAGCATTTGCTCAACCAACGACGCCAATCCATCATACTGGGCCTTTGCCGCTTTATCCGCTAAATCCATCCGCGGTATTGGGATATCCTTCATGTATTTATATCCCGGCTCAAAAAAGTCTCCTCTTAACTTAGGTAGCACCTGCCTAAATATAAAAAATGACAACTTACTATTGAGTATCCCCAATAAATACTTATCATCCACCGGGATGATAAAACATTTCTGGTTGGTGTACAACCCGGTTTCATCAAAGGTGAATTCCGGCCTCTGACAAATATTCGGGTAGATTATCTTCGGTTTTTCAAATTCCAGGTGATAGGCAATTGTATCCTGGATTTCATACCACCGATATGGTCCTGGTTTCCTGCCTGTCCAGGACCCGCCGGAAAAGTCTTTGGGTTTTGGTGTCAACCTATCCTTATATTTTAGCAGATGTTTCTCTATTGCGGGGTACTTCTTGATATCCATTCCCTGCCTTGTGAATATGAGATATTGCCTGTGACTTAACTTTTGATAACGCTTTATGTCCCGACCGGCCAGGAAAGGCTTAATCAATTCGGCACTGGCCGGGTCTTCTGCAATCAGCCGGTTCTTGGTGGCTTCGTCGATAACAAAGGCTTCATTCAACCCGGTTTTTATTCCATAGAATATCTTACCTTCGACATATTCGCCCAATGGTATGCCGGCCGATTTGATCTTTTCCATCAAATGATGCAATTTTTCACCTGCCAATAACCAGCCGCTGTCCTGCAAATGGCCGGGGTCTAGCTTGAATTGCCGGGATTCAAGATGGCCTTTTAGATCCGACAATTCCAGGGTTTCCACATTACAGGCATCGAAGGGTTTGGCCCGGTCGATATTGGCCACCACCAGGATACACGGATAGGTGGTGGTGTTCTGAAATACCGGTAAATCCCCGAAATCCACCAGTTTTACCAATTGCCTTTGCTTGAGGAATTTTCGCAGCGGTTCGCCGTAATTGGCCCGCATCCACTTGTTGGCCACAATAATACAGTATACCCCCTTGGCCTTTAACATGTTCATGCCGTTCTCAACGAAATAAACATAAATATCGGCCACCCCATGATAAACCCGGTGATAATGATCTTTATAGTAAACCTTCTTGTCTCCCAATATCTCCTGGCGTATGTAGGGGGGGTTAGAAATGACAATATCAAAGCCGCTTTTGATGCCGAACATCCAATCCGGCTCGAACCAATCGGAAGATTCATTATCAAAAGGCTTCCATGAGGAGAGGGCAATGGTCTCCTTTCCCATATAACCGGCAGCGCCCGATTTTTCCAGCATCTGTTTGAACATCTGGTCCTGGGTTTGCTTAAACTTTGCCTTGATGTCTTCCTTTTCAGGGCCAAAACTGTCGAAATACTGCTCCCGTAAATCTTTTAACTGCTTGATATCTTCCCGGGCCTCGAATAGGCCCCCGGATAAGGTTTTGCGGTCTTCGGGCAGGCGCACCAGCGAATCGGCACAGACAAACTTAAACTCCAGGTTGGGCAGCGGCTTTATACCGCGGTTATTCCCGTGGCTGGAATCATCGACGCCGGTGTCGGCGACACAAGCATCCACCACCAGGGCCAGGAATACCCGGAGCTTCGATATCTCCACCGCGATTTGTTGCACATCCACGCCGTAGATGGCGTGCCGGATTAACCCCATCTTATGGATATAAGCGACATTTTCCTTTTCTAGAGATTGACGCACCTGGCGGCGAAACGCATATGGCACCTTTTCCAGGTGCTTTTCCAGCCACTTTTCCGAACCGGGGTCTACCTTTTCCAGGATCAAAACCAGCTTTTGCAGGATGCCCATGGGAAACGCACCGGACCCGCAGGCCGGGTCGATGATCTTGACTTGATCGAGCGCATCGATAATGGCCCTTTTCTCCTCTTCGCTAATCCTCTCTCCCCCGTCCAGCTCGTCTATATCCAGGCTGAAAGAGAGTAGATGATCGAGTTTTTGCTCATCGATAGCGGTTTTGGTCTCCAGGTACTGCTTCAGGCTTTCATCGACCATGTACTCGACGATGGGCCGGGGAGTATAATAACTGCCGGTAGATTTCCGGGCGGTTTCCCCGGTTTCCGGGTTGATCTCGGCCAACAGGTTCTCGAAAATGCGACCCAACATCTCCGGGTCAACGGATAATTCTACATCCATAGATGTGTTCTCATCGATGGTGAAATGGTAGGTCTCAAGCAGGGTGAAAAAATGTCTTAGCCATTCGTCCGGGACAATTAAGGTATTATTATGCCTGGAAAAGCCGGTGCAAGGATCCAATTCATAGATATCGCCGTGTTGCGGCTCAAAGAGTCCGCCGTTGAGAAACGGGATATCGGCAAAGGGGCCGGTCTTGAATTCTTCCCGGCGCCTGTCCGCCGGCGTGTTCAATGCCTGGAAAAAGAGCTTTTCCAATATGGTATGGTAATAATTCCGATTATTTTGGACGGCTTTCAGGGATAAGATTTCTTCGCTGATGAGCGGCTGGCCCCCGGGTACGGTTTTCTTCTTTAAGAACCAGCCAAAAACCACCCGGCCGATCAGGCGCACGGCAAACTCCTGTAGTTTCTTAGGATCGTCAAGGGTAGGGAGCTTTAAGAGCGGTTGGTATTCGGCGGTCTCCCGACCTTCCTTCCGTTTACCCCCGACCAGTTGGGTGAATAACGTGGCGATCTCCCGGTAAAACTCTTTATTAACCACTTCGACGGAAAAGCGTTCCTTTAAATCTTCCAGGCTGCCGACCCGTCCTTTTTTGCCGAGGAAGCGGGTGGGGGTGTGTACTGTGGCGTCGGGACCGAGGAAATAGGAATAACGGTGGGGATTAGAGTAGACGGTCCTTACTTTGCGGTCGTCCGGGGTAAATCCCAGGGTCACATAGGATAACCGGTAGTTCCCGGTGCCGGGGGAGGTGTAGAGGGCCAACACCTGGGTATGATTATAGGTTTTCATGATGCGGAAGGTCTCTTTGGTTAAAGAGACCCGGGGGTCGCGGGGGGATGTGTGGCGGATTTCATAGACCTTTAAGCCCCAGTCCCGGGTTTCCCCCAAAAGGGTCAAATCTTTAATATGGTTGCACTTTACAGACAATTTTACCGGTTCTATCCGGGGCTGGAAATCTTCGGGCAAAAATTCGTCCTGGTAAAACCGCATCAAGGCTTCCCGGTCATATTTGTTTTTAAAATCCATGACCGTTGCTCAATCCGGGTCTTTGCCGGGGAAACCAAACTGCTCGGCAAAAATGATGAATTCCTCTCCCTCTTCCACTCTTTTGGCTTTATCCATGATTTCCATGAGATAGCGGTGGGGGACAGCTTGTTCCAGTTGGGTAAAATCCTGGTCCAGGTGATTGAAGGAAATGTGGCGGATCAAACGGGCAAAATGTTCGGGCAAGGCATCCAATTGCTGCATGACAGCCAGCAGGTCTTCCAGGTAATCTTTCTTGTGGGGCAATTTTTCCAGCATCACCTTTATTTTATTGACGGCTTCCCGTTTCCCCTTGTCCATCGGGACTAACGATGGCTTGACAAAGAGATGGGCTTTTACCTTTGGGTAGATATCATAAAATTCGGCACTGACTTTCAGACCTTTTTCGGTCACTTCGGCTTCAAAGTACTCCAGGGCCTGGGGGGTGGTGAGCGAGACCACTTGCTGGGGATTTTCTCCCAGCTTGAACACGTAATCGTCGCCCTTTTTCCCAAAGACGACGACACCTTCGATGTTCTTAGAAACCTGTCGTCTTAGCCGGGCGCGCCGCGGCAATTCACGCGCTTGCCGGATAATGGCGCTATCTTCCTTTTGTAGCTTCTCCAAAAAACCGCGGTAACGGGTGTCCCAGGATAATTCTTCCTGCCTGGTCATTTCCTCCCGCATCTTCCGGGTAAAGTAGGAATTCAATTCTTCGTCCGCAGTCAATACCCGCGTGTCTTCTCCCAACAAGGCATCGATCATGGCTTTTTTCAAGGTGGAGATACTCTTGGTGCCGACCTCTTGTTCACCGATGGCGCTGGGGAAAAAATTGTAGATATAAAGCCGGTCGAACATCTTCTTGTTGATGCGGTTGATTCGGCCCACCCGCTGGATGACCCGCGTCGGATTATAGGGTATATCGTAATTGAAGATAGCACCGGCACGGTGTAAATTATAACCTTCGGATATGGCGTCCGTGGCAATCAGTATATCGTAATTATCGACTTGCACCGGCCAACCGGCATCGAAGTTTTCTTTGATGATGCGTTTGTTTTCCGGGGTGGCGTCCGACCCGGTGTACTTGAACACGCGAAAGGTTTCTCTTAACCGCTCATGCAGATAGTTGGCGGTATCGGCATAGGAGGTGTAGACCACCAGTTTCCGGCCAGGTTCTTGCCGGAGAAGGTCTTTGGCAATGTCGCTAAAATGGGCCAGTTTGGGATCATGGGGTATCTCCCCTTGTTTGAACCAGGTGTCCCGGACCCGCTCCAGTAGAGCGATATCTTTAAGAATATCCTGCTTAAACGCCACTTTCAGCTCATGGGCGGGGATAAACTCGTACCCCTTCCGTTTCAGGGCCTCGATGTTTTCGTTGAATACCGGGTCGATCTGGGTGTTCTCCTGGCCCACGATGCCGGTATCGCTATCGAATAAATCCTCCACCTCCGGGATATCTCCTTTCTTGTAAATGGGGACCAGCTTGGCCTTTTCGTACCAGGACAGCATGTTATTAGAAGAGACGATCATGGCTGTCAGGGTCTGCTTAAAGGCAAATATCGAGCTTTCAAAGCGGGATACCAGCAGGCGGCGCATGAACCGGGCCAGGTTGATTTGCGCCTGGCGGAACAACGTCTCATCGCCGAATTCTTCCGCGATCTGCTCCCGGTACTTCTTGAAATCCTTCAAATAATTAACCGGTTTATACCGGGCACCGCTAAAGCCTTTCTCCTCTGAGTCCGGGGCGATCTGCTCCAGGGTATCCAGGTAAAGGCTCCCCAACTCGCCCAGGGGGTATTCCAGGGCGATGGGGTCCTGGACGTCAGGAAAGACAATCTCCTGGGCTTTTAAATCCTCTTTGTAACCGGGGATGGCTTCGAGGTCCAGGCGGGTCCGGCGTATGATCAGCGGGGAGAGTATATTGCGGATTTGGCTGGCCAGTTCCTGCACCCTTATCTTGATCGCCTCCGGTGGTTCCGACCTGGATTTGCGGGCTTTTTCGATATTCTTGTACTCCATGATCAACCGTTTGAATTCATGGGCCAGGTTCTCCACGGTCTGGATAGTCGATTTGGCCGGCACCTGGAAAAGCTTAATCATGGCAAAAATATCCTGGGGCCGGTTGCTGTAGGGGGTAGCGGTCAGCAGCATCACCTTGTTTCCCTGGCACAACCGGTGCAGTAAGGCATAGCTCTCCGTGGCTTCATTGCGGTATTTGTGGGCTTCATCGATAATAATCAACAATTCTTCGGTGCCGGGGTTTTCTTCCAGGGCGGCATCGATCATGCCGCTGCTGTAAACCCGGGCATTAAAATCGAAATCCCAGCGGAAGGCTTCCCATTGGTCTTTTAAATGGGGCGGCGCGATGATCAGCGTCTTGAGTCCCAGGTTATAGGCCGCCGCCGAAGCCACGATACTCTTCCCCAAACCGACCACGTCCGAGATGATCACCCCCCCATGGCGTTCTATTGTGATGATAGCGGAATCGATGGCATCGATCTGGTACTTCAGGTTAAAATATCGCTGCCTGGAGATCTCTGCCGGGTATTTTAAGTGCTGTTCCTTTTTGGCAGAGAACAATTCATCCAATACCCGGACATACAACCAGAACGGTTTGAATGCCGTGTCGTTGTCAAGCCAGATTTTTTTGATCACATCTTCTTCAAAGACCGGCCAATTGCCCGGCCCGGCAATATCGACTGCGGCTTTCCACAATGAGTCGAACAATTCCCGGCCCTCGATGTAAGCCCCGGCATCGCGTAGCACCACATTAACCTCGGCCCGTTCCTTTAAACCGGCCAGGGAAAGATTGCTGGACCCGGTAATCACTGTGCCGGGAAATTCCCCTCCCTGAGAGTGGGTATCTTTGTTTTCAAATAAATACATCTTGGCATGATGCGGTTGAAGGGTCTTCTTGACCTCCAGGGTGCCGTTCTTGATCTTTTCCAGGTAGAGCCTGAAAGCCGCTTCTTTTTCTTTGGAGTCGAAGAAATCGGTATCGTTGCACAGCCGGACCAGGGACCGGTAAAAGGCATCGCGCACGCTGCCGCGGGAGCGTTCGACTTTTTCGATTAACTGGAATTCCTTGATCTTATTCTGGATGTCCGGCTCGATGTCCATACCGACCAGGATTTTGAGGTTTTTATCCCGGAGGTTTTCATACAACTCCTTAAACCCGGAGAAGTAGAAATAGCCCACCAGGAAAAAGAGGTTTTGAGAACCGGGGAGGATGCGATTGATGACCTCGCGGAGGAATTTGTCCTGGTTGGTGATTAGATAATGGTTGGCGGGCATAGGGCATGTTCCTCGTGGCATTCCATCGATTTCAAAAAAGGCATGTTTCAATATAACGGAAAACCAAGAAAAAAGCAAGCCTTAAAGAGGTATGCCCACTTTTTACCTTCGTCCCATGAGAAGACGAGAAAAATCATGCAGGAATTTTGGGGCGAAGTAGGTGACACAAAAGTGGAGACAGGGATTTTACGGGCTAACGAAAAAATCTCTTGAAACGTTGATCATTAAATTGTTTTCAAGCGTATCTGATTTTCCCCTCATTTGACCAACAGGGGTATAGGGTAGGGGGAACCCCCTTGACTAAAAGCCATTATTCTGGTAGATTAACCTCATGACGAAAACAAATACTGATAAGATTATAGGCATCAGACGAGAGGACAAGAACGAATGGGAAAGACGCACCCCCATTGTCCCGTCCCATGCCCGGGAGTTAAGAGAAAAGTACGGTATCCATACTATCGTGCAGCCCTCCCGCATCCGGGTGTTTTCAGATGACGAGTATAAGAGTGCGGGTGCTGAAGTCAACGAAGATTTAAGCCGGGCAAATGTCATATTTGCCGTTAAAGAGATTCCGCCGCATTTCTTCCAGGAGGGTAAAACATATATCTTCTTCTCTCATACCATCAAAGGGCAGCCTTACAACATGCCGATGCTCAAAGCGATGATCGATCATAAATGCAACCTGATCGACTATGAGACCGTGGTCGATGAGAAACACCGGCGCCTGATTTTTTTCGGTCGCTATGCCGGTCTGGCCGGCATGATCGAGACATTGCACGCTTTTGGCCAAAAGCTCAAGCTCCTGGGGCACGAGACGCCCTTTGAGAGGATTAAACAGGCTTTCCAGTACGAATCATTAGATGAGGCCAAAGCAGAGATCGGGGCCATCGGCGAAGAGATCAACCGGGAGGGGTTCCCCGAGTCATTATGCCCGCTGGTGGTCGGTTTTACCGGTTATGGCCATGTATCCCAGGGTGCGCAGGAAATATTTAACCTGCTGCCCCATAAGACCCTATCGGCCGGGATATTGACGGAAATGGCGGAGAACTTTTCCCTGGATAACTTCAACCTCTACAAGGTGGTATTCCACGAAGAAGATATAGTCAAGCCGCTGTCCGGGGTCTTTAACCTGCAAGACTATTATGACCACCCGGAAAAGTACGTTTCCAGGTTTGAGGGCTATCTCCGTTACCTATCCATCCTGGTCAACGGTATCTACTGGACCGCCAAGTACCCGCGGCTGGTGACCAAGGAATACCTGCGTAATAGCACGGTCCTGGATCCCAACCTAACCCTCAAAGTGATCGGCGATATCAGTTGCGATATCGACGGCTCGATTGAGATCACCCATAAGGCCACCAAACCCGATAACCCTACTTTTACTTACTTTGCCGGTACCGATACCCATGAGAATGGGGTGAAGCGGTCGGGCGTGGCGGTCATGGCCGTGGACAACCTGCCCTGCGAATTTTCAAGAGAGGCATCGATGGAATTCTCTTCGGTGCTGAAAGACTATGTCCTGCCGGTCATTGAAGCAGATTTCGGCCAGGACTTCGGGGCCCTAAAACTGCCTTTTTCCCTGAAAAAGGCGCTGATTTTACAAAAAGGCAAATTAACCAATGACTATTCATATATGAATGAGTTCATCAAACAGGAGGATAAATGAGCAGCAAATCACCTATGAAGAAGAGAATACTGATACTGGGCGCCGGCCTGGTCAGTAAACCTGGAGTCAGGTACTTATTGGACGATAAAGATTTAGTGGTCACGGTCGCCTCTAGAACCGTGAGTAAAGCGGAAGAGCTGGTAAAAGGCTTTGCCAATGGCCGGGCCCGCCAGGTTAACGTCGAGAATGCCGCCGAAGTGGAGAAGTTGATCAAAGAAAACGACATCGTGGTCAGTTTACTCCCCTGGGTGCACCACCTGAAAGTGGCCGACCTCTGTATCCGGCACGGCAAAGATATGGCCACCACCTCCTATGTCAGCGAGGGCATGAAGAAACTCGATCGCCCGGCACGAGAAAAAGGATTACTATTCCTCAACGAGATCGGTGTCGATCCGGGCATCGATCACATGTCGGCCATGAAGATCATCGATGAGGTCCACCGGCAAGGGGGAAAAGTGCTTCACTTCTATTCATACTGTGGCGGTCTACCTGCCCCCCACCACAACGACAACCCCTTCGGCTACAAATTTTCCTGGAGCCCCAAAGGGGTGGTGTTGGCATCCAGGAATGCGGCCAAATACCTGGAGAATGGCCAGGTCGTCGAGATCGAAGGCAAAAACTTATTTTTAAATAATAGGGTCGAAGAGATCGAAGATTTGGGTACATTCGAGGTCTATCCCAACCGGGATTCCCTGCCTTATAAAGACCTTTATGGTTTAAAAGAGGCGGAAACGGTGATGCGGGGTACCTACCGCAACCCGGGCTGGTGCGACACCCTGAAGAAGATCGTGGATCTCGGCCTGGTCGATGAGACGCCCAGCACAGATTTAAAGGGTAAAACCTACAAACAGATGATGGCCGGGCTACTCGGTGTCCCCGAGAACAGTGATGTGGTTTCCGGGGCGGCGGAAAAACTCGGCATTAAGAAAGATTCGCAGATCATGGATCGCCTGGTCTGGTTGGGTCTATTCAGCGATGAAAAACTGCCCGAGTTCGATAACCGGCTGGATATTTTGAGCCAGCGCATGCAGGAAAAGCTGTATTATAAAGAGGGCGAACAGGATATGCTGCTCATGCGGCACAAATTTATCATCGAGAACCCGGACAAATCGCGCTACCAGATTACCTCAACCATGATCGATTACGGCATTCCCGGCGGCGATAGCTCCATGGCCCGCACTGTCAGCCTGCCCCTGGCCATCGGCGTTAAGATGATGGCGTATGGTCAGATCAAATTGACCGGTGTGCAGACTGCCACCGAGAAAGAGATCTATGAACCGGTACTTCCCGAATTGGAGCGCCTGGACATCAAATTGACCGAGAAAAAGACGCCGCTTTAAATCCCGGTTGCTTCCCTATACTGCGGAAAGGCATCTCCTGTGAGCGACTGGATCGGAAAAACAAAGACCTCCATCGGCGCCGGAGGCGAGCAAGCAGCCGTAGATTACCTACAAAAAAATGGGTATGAGATCTTAAAGAAAAATTACCGCACCTGCGGGGTGGAGATCGACCTGGTGGCCAAAAAAGATGACACCGTCTGTTTCATCGAAGTAAAAACACGCGGTAGCGAGGATTTCGGTCTACCCGAGGAATATGTCGATTTTCGTAAAAGAAAAAGAATCATCCGCGGTGCCCGCGTCTTCTTGGCCAGGAAAACCTATGCAGACGCCAGGGTGCGGTTCGACATCATCTCCGTGGTTCACCAGGGGAAAAATCCGACCATCCACCACATCGAAGATGCTTTTGAGGCGTGAGCTAAACCCGACTTGATCGCTCCCATCCCATCTATTTGATCTCAGAAGCAAAAGGCCCATGCAAGAAATTTTCCAGCTCGGTCATGGTGGTCTTGTACTCGTTGTCGATAAAAAATCCCTTCAGTTTTTGGGCTTTAATGAGCTCGATTACTTTGTCTTCGCCGACCTTCAATTTTTGGGCCGCCTTCTTGCTGCTGATAATTTCTCTTGTCTTCTCGTTCATCCCGGCTCCTCTCAACCGTTTCGCTAACCTATCATTTTAACCAAAAACTCGTCATTTTTCAATAGCTTTTCCCCAACAAATTAAGTTTTTGATAGAAAACAAGAGAATCGAAGAGGAATCCATCTACATTTTTCAAAAAATCCTGGATTCGTTGCCTTGGTACTCTGGCAGTTCTGCGAAAACAAAAGCACTTTGTCGATCCTCGAACGTGGCGGCATTTCTTAAATAGGCTTTTGCCTCGTTCTCTAAGCCCAATCTCCGGGCCACCTGGTTCAAATCGATACGGTTAAGTTTATCGATTGTAATCGGTCTCTTAGCATCAAAGAAAACCAAAGAGCGAAGGAACCTTTGTACGATGTCCGAGTTAAACAGGCGGTAGACGAAAGAGGCTTCTATCTCAGAGCCACAGGGAATGAAGTAGCATGTGTCATCGAAAACCACCGGCTTATCCCGGTACTTCCCGATCATTTCGAACCGGAGGTTCTTGTATAGACCTGATATAGCAATCTTCCAGGGAGAAAACGTATAGTCCCCCACACCAAATACTGAAAACCGTGCCCGTTTTTTATAGATGATACTTTGACGCCGATCCAGGATATCGGCATGGCGCATAAGGTAGGTCCAGGTTTTTGGGGCCGTTCTTGAGATAATCTCTGTGCCTGCAGAAGGATTGCGCTGGGTGACAATCATGTATCGATGGGGAATAAGCCTACCGTTAGCAATGTCTGAAGATTTCAATAAGGGATAGATGTAAGTGGATTCAAGATCGATACGTTCATTGGTTCCATTGGAAAAAACGTTATCCTCACATTTGAGTTCCATCACTGAAGCCGCATCATGCTTCACCCCTGATCGCCAGGTATAGTAAGCAAGGCCGTCTATATCACGAAGATTTTCGTATTCTTTGATGTCCGCTACAAGATCATTACCGATAAGTCCACAAGTGGTTACCGGGTGATCAAAATTCAATCCATCGTATATTCCCGCCCTGGGAGATGAAGGCGCATCTCCTATATGTACGATCAGTAAACATGCCTCAACCGCTACGCCAAAGTGGGCCGCAGCATTTATTTGATGAATGGTTGTCCTCCCGATATTTAATCGGTTAATCCAGGCATAGCGCAGGACTTTGCGGGCAGCGGCTATCTTACAGAGCATGGCCAGGCAACCCCGATGGTTGTTAAGCGATTCGAGAAGCTTGATCATTATCCATTCTGAAATATCGAAGTTCGCTTTCCCTGTTCTGGCAGCAAAACCGGGATGATTCTGGAAATTTGTTTTCCTGGGTAGATTATCGCCACCGAGAGCTCCTAGCGTAGAGTTTGTCACCCAGGGCGGATTACCGATAACCAGGATATCATCGGGAAAAGCTTTAAAGAAATTCGTCCAATCAAAAGTAAAGAAATCCTGTTGAGTTGCCTGAAAACGACATCCTTGCGTCTGGCCAGGTGATTTGCTCAATCCAGAGATATATTCCGGGTTGATGTCGAAAGCAAAAACCTGGCGGGCGGTAGGAAAACCTTTAATCGCCGCCCGGACAAAGGAGCCAAGCCCGCAGGTGGGTTCAACGATGATGGATGGTGAGATACTCAAAGCTCGAAGCAGGGCAATAACAGATTCTGCCAGATCCCCGGGAGTCTGGAAATCACCGAACTCGATCCGATTCTTTGCCATGTTTATAAAATGCGTTGTACACCTTTGACCCGGTCCGCTTGCTCGATCACCCGGGAATATTGAATCCGCCATTGGAGAGCATTTGAAATTGTGAGGTAACCGATGACCGGGCGTTTTCTGAGTATTTCATTTGCCAGTTCCCGGGCCTGGATATCATCCACTGGTAGAAACCTTTCGGACATAAACGCCACCATGTCATCTGCATTGCCATTATTATCAAGAATCTTAAGAATACCTGATGTGGTCTGATAGTCACCCGTTTGAAACTTTTCAATGAAGATGATGTGCTTGATGTATAAGTTGGCAGTACGTGTTTCCTGGTCGTCTTTCTTGTCATAGACGAATACCAGTATAGAGTAACCGAGTCCGTAAATCTTCTGGCGAGCAGACTTGAAAGGACATGATGATTGGGGTTGCCTTAAACTGGTTACCTTAATATCTACACCCAGTTCAGGAAAATCTATCCCTTTAGCCGATGATCCCCTGGTATATTCATATTTTTCCCCCAATAACGCCTGGAACTTGTGTTCCAAATAGGTGCCAACCGCTTTACCATCCGTTATTCCATAAAGGGACTCCTCTTGATGAGATGATTCTTTTTTAGCAAAAGCATAGGCTTCTGCTTTTAGGAGATCGACTGTGAGTCTCTGCATGGTTATCCTCTTTACAATGGAACTATAGCATATCCATTGGATACAAGTCAATGTTTTTCTATAGTTTACTATAATTTCATTGTAGATGCACCATCAATTGAGATATTCCGGGGTAAATAGCCGTGGGGCGATGGAGAATCTCAACGATGGTGTTGAAAAACCCGGTTTTTTATACTATCTTACTATATTACAAACGATGAACAGCGAAAAGCAAACATCGAGGAGGATCACCATGAAAGAAAAGAAAATCGCCAAAAAATTGACCCTGAACAAGAAGACCGTTTCCACATTGAGAAACGCAGAAATGGATTTAATCCTGGCCGGAGGTAAGGTCGCGCTTACCGATGAGACCTGCCCCAGCGGGATACCCAGCAAATTAACGATAACCAGCTGCCAGTATTCTTGTGAGACCACCAACTGTTAAGAAAGCGGACTAGCGGGAGAGCTCCGGCGGGTTGACCGGTTGTAAGTCCATCAGGAAACGCTCGGTGGTCTGGTCGATGACCAGGCCGGGCTTCTCCTTTTTGATCAGGTCTGAATAGAAGTTCAGCTTCCAATCGCGCAGGTAGACCACCCGGGAAAAGTGTTCCGATAAGAATCGCTTGAAACGGGCGGCAAAAGAGTCGTGCACGATGATGGCCCGGGGGAGTGTTTTGTCCGGGCACTCTTTGACCGATTGACTGACCCAGGGATATTTCTCTTTCAAGGGTTGTCCTTCCCGGGCAGAGACCGGCTTTCGCTTTAATTCCAGTGTCTCTTCGCGGAAAAGACTACCTTGCAGGGAGAGCATGAGCGCCAAATCACCGCCATCGCGCCGGATGATGCGGATATCCTCTTCGCCGTAATATACGGGCCGGATATCCGGGTAGAACCGGGCCAGGGCCTTGACGATCTCAAGGTAGCCCAGGTAGGCGCCGTATTCGTTCCAGTGGGTATCGGTCGGGCGATAGACTGGATGTTTCTTTTTATGGATCCACATCGCCTGGCGCAGGTCGAGTACATCTATATCGGAGTGTTTTCCCAGGTAATCGATCAACTGATCGAGTCGCGACGGCCCATCCAGCCGGCGAAAACGATCCGGAACCAATTCCGGGTAGATGGTACTCTTATTGGCCGTAACGATAAAGAGGTAATGAATGCCCCGGCTTTTTAACCAGTTTCGCCGTTGTTCCAGGCAGATGCGCCAGCGTTCAAGATCTCCCGGTGTAAATGGCTCAATGCGCCGGAAGTAATCGATTTCCCGGATGCGCTCATTTTGCCAGGCCATGAAGAGCCAGCCCTGTTTGCCAAGCAAGACATGGGGTAGGGGAGAGACATGGAAGAGTTTGACTTCCAGGTAATTGTAGACAGGGATGAGCAGCCGCCTGAAATTAAAATGATCGTTATAGTAATCCCGGTAGCGGGGGAAAAAAGCAAACGGCGAAGCGAAACGGAAATGGGGTTTCTTGGCCAGGACCCGGTTTTCCTGAAGTGGGTGGGTATCGATCTTCGGGGCCAGGTTAAACATCCCGATCACCAGCGGCACAAAGATGACCAACAGGAATAGGAGGGCCAGGCCGGTCGAAACCCGTGGTTTGAGGAGGAGGGCCCAGTTCTTAAAGGTAAAATGATAGGTGAGGTAGAAGAGCAATAAAGAGACCAGCAGGGCAATTAAGTAAAAAATGGTCTCCTGGCCGCCCACCCGGTTGGCCAGGTCGGCCAGGCCCTGATCGAAGACCAGCACCGGTTCGCCGCCCCGGGAGCGAATGTGTAAGACATTACCTTTCATTTGCCGGGAGAGTTTTTCATTTCCCGGGCCCCCCGGCTCTAGCTTGACCGGCCAGGAGCTGACCGATAGTAGGTTTTTGACCTTTATATCGCCGATTTCCCAGATCCCCGGTTTGACGCTCAGTTGCAGCCGCACCCGGCCGATCTTCTTACCGGGCAGGGGAAACTCCACCACCTGCACGGCCTGTCCTTTCTTGAGCCTGGCCTTTAATCCCCGGCCCCGGTCGATAATCAGCCGGCAGGTATCGGCATGAGAGGTCTTAAAACCGATGATAAGCTGCGTATCGACGCGGAGCTCTTTTTCCCGGATATAGAGAAAAGCCAGGGCCAGGAAAAGAAGGGCCACCAGGAATGCGGCCAGTCGCCGCCCGTTTTTCCTCATTATGCCGGCAAACATTCGGCCACCAGCTCGGCAATATCTTTTACCCGGCGTTCCCCTTCCTTGCCCCGGTCTTTGACCCCGTCTTCCATCATCGTCAGGCAAAAGGGGCAGGCAGTGGCAATCGTCCGGACGCCGGTCTTTAATGCCTCATCGGTGCGGATATGGTTGATCCTCCGGCCCAGTTTCTCTTCCGTCCACATCAAACCGCCGCCGGCGCCGCAGCAGAGGCTGTGGTAATGGTGATCGTCCATTTCTTTGACCCTGGCCCCCAACCGGGACAGGATATCCCGGGGCGGTTGCTGGATGTGGTTGTGCCGTGCCAGGTAACAGGGGTCATGAAAGGTGACCGTCTCCGCCGGTTTTTGCCGGAGGGGTAATTTCCCCTGCCTGACCAGGTCGGCAATAAACTGGGAATGGTGGATGACCTCGACCGACCATGCGCCCAGGCCCTTCATTCGGGCAAAGGCCGGGTATTCGTTCCGGAAAGTGTGCAGACCGTGCGGGCAGGTGACCAGGATCTTCTTGACCCGGTATTTCTGCAAGGTCTCGATATTCTGTTGGGCCATCACCTGGAACAGGTATTCGTGCCCGAGTCTCCGGGCCTGGTCGCCGCAGCAGCCCTCTTCCAGGCCGAGGATGCCGAAACGGACAGAGGCGGCCTTGAGGATCTTGACCAGGCTGGCGGCCACCTTTTTCCCCCGCTCATCGAAAGAACCGGCGCAGCCCACCCAGTAGAGGATATCCACATCCGGGTCTTCGGCCAGGGTCTTAACGTCCAGGCCGGCCGCCCAATCGGCGCGGGTGGAAGAACCGAATCCCCAGGGGTTGGCATTGGTCTCCATATTCTTAAAAAACGGCTGCAATTCTTCCGGGAAATGCGCTTCCATCAGCACCCGGCTCTGCCGCAGGCCGAAAATCTTGGGCAGGTGCTCATTTTTCACCGGGCAGACGTGCATACAGGCGCCGCAGGTGGTGCAGGTCCAGATTTCATCATCCGTATAGGTATCTGCCATCAGGTTGGGCAACTCTGCTTTCGAAAGTAATAGCGTCTGCCTGGAAAGTAGATAATCTTTGATTTTCAGGATCAGCTTCTTGGGCGACAGCGGCTTATCGCTCCGGTTGGCCGGGCAGTAATCGTCGCACCGGCCGCAATCGATACAGGCAAAGCCGTCGAGCAGGTCTTTCCAGGTTAGGTCGGTTATTTTGACCACCCCATAAGTCTCGGTATTTTCAATATCCATCGGTTTGATGGCCGCTTTAGAGTCGCGGTCCTGGAAAGCGATATTGATCGGCCCGGCCATCATGTGCAGGTATTTGGAGCGCGGCACATAGAGCACAAAGGCAAACACGTTCAGGATATGCACCCACCACATGATTTTGACCAGCGTCAAACCGACCGGCATGATGCCGGTCAGCCAGTCGGCGATCAGGCGTCCGGCAAAAGCCTGGTAGGTGTGCCCCGGTTTATAAGCAATGGCCGCCCCTTCGTAGAGGAAGAAGGTGAGCGTCACCGTTATCAGCAGCGCATATATCCACAGCGACTCACGGCAAGGATAGGTGTACGAGCGGGGCCGCACGATGTAGCGCCGGACCAAAAAGTAAAGCACGGCCAAAAGCACCATGATGCCGAAAATATCGGCCCAGGCGCTGTGGAGCGAACGGATCAAACCGTGGCCGAAGAAGTTTGCGTCCGCCGAGAAACCCTCGAGGATGTGGTTGACGCTGACCGTATCGAAGGTCAGGGAACCGTACAGGAAAAAGAAATGGACAAAACCGGTAAACAGCCGCTCCCGCTTGACCGAGCAGGTCAGGAAGAAAAAGGCAAACACCGCTTCTTTGATGCGGGTAAAGGGCTTATCGAAGCGGTTCTCCTCTTTGCCCCGGCGGATCAACCGGTATCTCAGGTAGAGCGGCTTAAAGAAACCGTAAACCGTCAGGCACAAGATGATGACAAAGACGATCATTTCAAGCCAATGAAGCATAAGGGCCTCCGGGTCTGTGAATAAAATTTAGTTTTTAGTTTAGCATAAAACCATTTCCCATGCAATCGACTTAAATGGTCGTGATTGTCAAGACCATTTAAACGGTGACGAATTATCGTTTCGAGGGGGGTTGACAGGATGGCGGTGATGGGGTATTAATGGGAGATGAAAATATCGGTAGCGATTATTGCCTTTAATGAAGCGGACCGGATCGGGGATGCCCTGGAGAGTTGCCGGGGTGTGGCCGATGAAATCGTGGTGGTGGACAGCTTCTCTACCGACCGGACAGTGGAAATCGCCCGGGAGCATGGGGCCAGGGTTTGCCAGCATGCGTTTGCCGATTTTGGCTCGCAAAAGAACTTTGCTTTAGATGAAGCGCAATACGAATGGGTGTTGAACCTGGATGCAGATGAGCGGCTCTCTGGGGAATTGCGAGAAGAAATTCTAAAATTGAAGGGGAGTAGAGGAGAGATAGTGGCGGCCTGTTTTTCGATTAAGCGGAAAACCTTTTACCTGGGGCGCTGGATCCGCCATTCGGGCTGGTACCCGGACCGGAAGGTGCGGCTCTTTAAGAAAGAGAAGAGCCGCTGGTCGGGCCGGGTGCACGAGGCGCTGCTGGTGGACGGTGAGATGGGGCGGCTGGACGGGGATATCCTGCATTACACTTACCGGGATATGGATGACCACATCAAACGGATGAACCGTTACTCGGCCATGCAGGCTGAGGATATAGCGGCCAGGGGGAAAAAGTGCCTTTTCTTCAGGTTTTTGATCCTGCCGTGGGTGACGTTTTTGCGTTTTTACATCTGGAAATTGGGCATGCTGGATGGTTTTCCGGGCCTGGTGATCGCCCTGGTCTCTTCCTGGGCCACGGCCATGAAGTACCTGAAAGCCATCGCTATAAAGAGACAGATGGGCGGGTAAAGAGCGGTTTTTTCACGGGCGGCACATCATGCCGGGAAAGTTAGTGATTGCCCTGTTTTACGGCGTAGAAAGGGAGAATGGGCCCGGGATGCGGGGCATTAGAAATGGGTGGCTTCCCAATGGCTGATGGCGTCCAGGATCTTTTGCCGGGTTTGGGCAGCCAGCAATACCTCGACCAGGTGATGGTTCTGTGCCAGTTTGCTGGCCCTGGCCAGGAGCTTGGCCTGGATGTCGATCTGGCCGAGCGATGAGATGACCAAAAAGACGAGCCGGATGGGCTGGGTAGTAGACACATTGGCTATGCCGTTGGGAATGATGCCCAGGGAGAGCCTGGGGGGAAAATCGCCGGCCAGTCTCAAATGCGGGAAGGCCACCCCTTCATTGAAGAAAGTGGAGCTCTCTTTTTCTCGTTGCCTGAGGGCCTGGTAAATCTCCTCGGCCTCCGGCCCATCATGGCTGACGACCCGGGTTAACTCGCGTAAGACTTCTTCTTTTAGGGCCGTGTCTGCCCAGGTGACGATATCCTGTTCATGCAGGAAATCACCCAGGGATATTGATTTGGGGAGGGTTTGGGCAGTTTGGGCAGCAGGGATTTTATCGGGCGGGGCCGGCTCACGGTTGGTGTCTACGACGACGATGTTGATGCCCCGGGCTTCCTGGATCAACCGCTCGGACAGGGTTTTCTTGAATAATGCCCGCTTTAAAAACGGGAGGCGGTCGGGGGTGCCGATGATGATATGGCCGATGCGGTATTCCCGGGCAAACCGGATGATGGTGGCCGCTAAATCTTCGCCCTTGTAAGTGAAAACGATGGCCCCCAGTTGCCGGGCCAGGGTCAGGGTGGCGGATAAAACGGACTGGGTGTCGAGATCGATGTGGGTGGGGTCTTCCTCTTCCCGCTGCACGTACAGGGCATACCAATTCTTGTTGAGCCGTCCGGCAAAACGTGAGGCATAGCGGAGCAATTGCTCGCTGTTGGGCCCGCGCGAGCTCAAACAGACCATCACCTGGTCGGGTATGGGCATTGATTCTTCCGGGAATGGTTCCCGGCGGCGGGAATCGATCTGGGCGGCCAGTTCCCGCAGGGTTAATTCCCTTAATTTCTCCAGGTTGGCGGGGATGAAAAAATTATCGAGCGCGGTTTGTATCCTCTCTTGCGGATAGATCTTGCCTTCGACCAGGCGCTTGCGCAGGTCTTCGGTGGATAAGTCGATGTTGACGATCTGGTCTGCTTCGGCGATCATGGTGTCCGGGAGCCGCTCCCTGACTTTGACGCCGACAAAGTTCTCCACGGTGTTGAAAAGGCTCTCCAGGTGCTGGACATTCAGGGTGGTGATAACGTGGATACCGGCGTCGAGGATTTCCTGCACATCCTGGTAACGTTTGGCGTTCCGGCTACCGGGCACATTGTTGTGGGCGAGCTCGTCGATTAAGGCAACCACCGGTTTCCTGGCAATCACGGCATCGACATCCATTTCTTCGACTTTGATCCCTTTGTACTCCTGGGTCTGGCGGGGAATCATCTCGAAGCCTTCCAGGAGTTTGACAATATCGCTACGGCCATGGGTTTCAACCAGGCCGACCACCACATCGACGCCCTCGCTGCGCATGACCTGGCCTTCCTGGAGCATGCGGTAGGTCTTGCCGACGCCGGCACAGTAACCGAGGTATATTTTCAGGTGTCCGCGCCGGGAGCGCTGGATCATCTTTAAAAAACTCTTGGCTTTGTCTTCGTCCATGGTCGATCCATCGATTCTATCACTTAAGCTTTTGAAGCTCAAGGTTCAATAACAGCACATTGACCCTTTTTTCGCCGAAAATCCCGAGCTGGCGGTCTTCGGTGCCGGCGGCAATGGCGGCCAGTACTCTTCCCCGGCTGATTCCCCTGGCCCTGGCCACTCTATCGGCTTGCATACGGGCGTTTGGAACGCCGATATGGGGGTCGAGTCCACTGGCCGAAGCGGTCACGGCATCTACCGGTACGGGGGTTTGCGGTGGCAAACCGTTTTCTTGCCGGTACGCTTTTATCCGGGTCTTTACCTGCTCGACCAGCGACCTGGATAGGGGGCCGAGGTTGCTGCCGCCGGAAGCCCGGGCATCGTACCCTTGACCGGCTGCCGAAGGCCGGGGATGAAAAAACTCGGGCCCGGAAAATGGCTGGCCGATGAGTAGCGAGCCGATCACCCGGTTTTCCTTTTTTAGAAGCGAGCCGTCGGCTTTGCCCGGGAAAACCAGCTGGGCGATGGCCCAAACGGCCAGCGGGTAGATGAGGCACAAGAGCAGGCTAAGGGCGATAAGCCCGGTAATCGCCCGGCCGATTTCCGCTACCAGCGTTTTTTTGTTCATTAAATGACCTCCTCAAAGCAGGTGAAAGAAGTTGATGGCCAGGTCGATCAACTTGATGCCCAGGAACGGGATGACCAGGCCGCCCAGGCCGTAGAGCAAGAGGTTGCGCCGCAGCAGGGCAGCGGCCTTCATCGGCCTGAAGGTGACGCCTTTAAGGGCCAGGGGTATCAGCAGGATAATGATCACGGCATTGAAGATCACGGCACTGAGAACGGCGCTGTTGGTGGACTGGAGTCTCATGATGTTGAGCGGGCCGATTTCCGGGAAAAGAACCATGAGCATGGCCGGGATAATGGCGAAGAATTTGGCGATGTCGTTGGCAATACTAAAGGTGGTCAGCGCCCCGCGGGTCATCAACATCTGTTTGCCGATCTCGATGATCTCGATAAGCTTGGTGGGGTTGGAATCGAGATCGACCATGTTACCGGCCTCTTTGGCCGCCTGGGTGCCGGTGTTCATGGCCACGCCGACATCGGCCTGGGCCAGGGCCGGGGCATCGTTCGTGCCGTCCCCGGTCATGGCCACCAGGTAGCCGTTGTGTTGTTCCCGGCGTATCAGCGCCATTTTATCTTCCGGCCTGGCCTCGGCCAGGAAATCATCGACACCGGCTTCTGCGGCTATAGTAGCGGCGGTCAGGCGGTTATCGCCGGTGATCATAACGGTCTTAATCCCCATGGCCCGCAGCCGGGTAAACCGGTCTTTAAGACCCCCTTTGACGATATCCTTTAAATGGATGACCCCGAGGATGGTTGTTTGGTCAGCTACCACCAGGGCCGTGCCGCCTGACCGGGAAATGTTTTCGATGGCCGCTTTGACATCGCCCAAAAACTCCTGGCCGGTAAATTGGGCTATGGCGGTTGGCGAGCCTTTGCGGATCTGTCTTTGGCCGATATCTATGCCGCTCATGCGGGTCTGGGCGGAAAACGAGACAAAGCTGGCCCCGGGGATCTCGGCCAGGGATCGCCCCCTTAAACCGTACTTCTTGGCCAGGATGACAATGCTCCGGCCTTCCGGGGTCTCGTCGGCCAGGGACGATAACTGGGCGGCATCGGCCAATTGTGCGGGTAAAATCCCCTGGGCCGGGATGAATTCTACCGCCTGGCGGTCGCCGATAGTGATGGTGCCCGTCTTATCGAGCAAGAGGACATCGATATCGCCGGCTGCCTCCACGGCCCGGCCACTCATGGCCAGGACATTCTTTTGCACCAGCCGGTCGATACCGGCAATGCCGATGGCGCTGAGCAAACCGCCGATGGTGGTGGGCATGAGGCAGACCAGCAGGGAAATCAGCACCGTCATGCTGAAGGAGACATGGAAATGTAAACCGAAGAATTTGAGCGTGATAACGGCCACCAGGAAAATAATGCTGAGCGCCGATAACAGGATGGTCAGCGCAATTTCATTGGGGGTTTTCTGGCGGTTGGCCCCCTCGACCAGGTTGATCATCCGGTCCAAGAAGCTCTCCCCGGGATCTGCCGTGACCCGGACCGTTATTTCATCGGAAAGAACCTTGGTCCCGCCGGTGACCGCACTGCGGTCCCCGCCGGCCTCGCGGATGACCGGGGCCGATTCGCCGGTGATGGCCGATTCATCGACGAAGGCGATGCCGTTAACGACTTCCCCATCCGCGGGTATGATCTCCCCGGCTGCCACTTTGACGATATCGTGCTTGCGTAAATCTTCGGCCAATACCTTTTCTATCCCTCGGTCGGTCGTCCATTTGTTGGCCGCCGTGGAGGTGCGGGTGCGGCGCAACGCATTGGCCTGGGCTTTGCCCCGGCCCTCGGCCAGGGCCTCGGCAAAATTGGCGAATAACACGGTAAACCACAGCCAGAGGGAAACCTGCATGGTAAAAGCAGTGGATTCCCCGGCCCGGTTTTGCAGGACAGCGGCTGCGGTCATGAGCGCACAGACTTCGGTGACGAACATGACCGGGTTTTTGATCATGGTGGCCGGGTTCAGCTTTTTAATGGCATCGATGAGCGCCTGTCGTACAATGTCCGGTTGAAATAGGGAAGAAGCGTGCGGTCTCATGGTGGCGATCTCCTCAGAATAGTTTACTGGAGCCGGTCATGAGAAATTGTTCGGCTATCGGCCCCAGCGATAAGGCCGGCAGAAAGGTGAGCAGCCCGATAATGATGATGGTGCCCACCAGCAGGATGACAAAGGTGGGGCCGTGCACGGGGAAAGTGCCGCTTCCTGCCGGTGCCAGTCTCTTTTGGGCCAGGTGACCGGCCAGGGCGAGCACGGCCACGATGATCCAAAAGCGGCCGGCCAGCATGATCAGGCCGAGCAAAGTATTGTATATTGGGGTGTCGGTGGAAAGCCCGGCAAAGGCGCTGCCGTTATTACCGGCAGCGGAGGTGAACGAATAGAGTATCTCGCTAAACCCATGGGGGCCGGCGTTGGCGGCCGCGGAGATGCCCCAGGGGGAGACCGCGGCCCAGGCCGCCGGCCCGAGTATGGCCAGGGCGGTGATCAAGACCACGAAAACGCATAACTTAACAGCGTAAGCATCGATTTTTTTGCCCAGGTATTCCGGGGTTCGGCCCACCATCAACCCGGCCAAAAATACGGCCAGGATAACGAAGATGAGCATCCCGTATAGTCCTGAGCCGACACCGCCAAAGACCACTTCGCCCAGTTGGATATTAATCAAGGTGATCATCCCGCCCAGCGGGGTAAAGGAATCGTGCATGGCATTGACCGCACCGCAGGAGGCATCGGTGGTCACCGTGGCATAGAGGGCGGAATTAAACACGCCGAAACGGACCTCTTTGCCTTCCATATTGCCCGCGTCCGTGGTACCCAGGGACCGGAGCCGGGGGTTTCCCTGGGCTTCGGCATACCAACAGACCAGGAGGGCGGCCAGGAACAGGATGGCCATGGCGGCCCAGACTGTCCAGCCATGTTTTTTGTTTCGGGTCATCAGGCCGAGATAATAGGTCAGACCGCTGGGTATTAAGAAGATGGCCAGTAACTGGATAAAATTGGATAGGGGGGTGGGGTTTTCATAGGGGTGGGCAGAATTGGCATTAAAAAAGCCGCCGCCGTTGGTACCGAGTATCTTAATGGCTTCCTGGGAAGCCACCGGGCCCTGGGGAATCGCTTGAGCCGAGACATTCGCCGGCCGGTTTTCCAGGGGCATAACCTTCACCTGGGAGGTAAAATCCTGGATAACGCCTTGAGAGACGAAAAATATTGCCAGGATAAGGGCTAGCGGGAGGAGGAGGTAAAGGGTGATGCGCACCAGATCGACCCAGAAATGACCGATGGTTTTGGCGGTTTGCCTGGCTATGCCCCTGACCAGGGCAGCGGCCACAGCAATGCCCACGGCTGCGGAGATAAAATTCTGGAATGTCAGCCCCACCACCTGGGAAAAATGGGATAGGGTGCTTTCCCCGGCATAACTCTGCCAGTTGGTATTGCTGGCAAAGCTGGCCGCCGTGTTAAAGGCCAGGTGATCTGCGACCGGGCCGAAATGTTGGGGATTGAAGGGCAAATGATTTTGCAGACGGAGGATAAAATAGGTAAAAAGTATGCCGATTAAACTGAATAAACCGAGCGATAAAGCGTATTCCTGCCAATTTTGCTCCTTCTCCTTATCGACCCGGAGTATCTTGAAGAGGCGGGTCTCCAGCCTGCCGAAAAGCGGCGACAGGATGGTCTTTCCCCGGGCATCGAGCACCCGGTATAGATAAATGCCGACCGGTTTGGTTAACAAAAAGACCAGGCCGGCAAAGACAAATAGTTGAATCCAACCGAAGATATCCATTTTCCCGGTCCCTAAAATTTTTCCGGTTTAAAAACGGAAGCGAACAAGTAACCGATCATGAAAACCCCGATAATACCGACGATAATTTCATTCATCTGGATAACCTCTCGAAAAATTTTCCCAGCCCCAGGCACAGGCCGAAGCAGACCAGGATTAAAACGATATAGCCTACGTCGCCCATGCTTCACCGACCCGCAATAAAGGCATCATACCGTTTGATAGAGAATTTAAAGGTGGTGCCTTTACCTTCCGCACTTTCAAAAGATATCTCGCCCGCATGGGACTTGATGATTTCCCTGGCAATGGCCAGGCCCAGGCCCTCGCCCAGGTCCGCACCCAGGCCCGGGATGCGGAAGAATTTTTCAAACACTTTGTGGTGGTACTTTTTGGGGATGCCCCGGCCATTATCGGTGACAAAGAAGCGGACCCTCTCCCCCTCCGGCCTGGCCGAGACCAGCACCCTTCCGCCCATGGGTGTAAATTTGACGGCATTGGAAAGCAGGTTCCCCAGGACATGAGACAGGCGCGCCCGGTCTGCCGCCACTTCGGGCAGTTCCCGGGGTACATCGACTTCGAGCCGGATACCTTTATCCTGGGCCTGGCGACGGAAAGATTCCACCGTCTCCTCGACCAGCTCATACGGGTAGACCGGGGTGAGATTCATCCGCACATTGCCCAATTCTATGCGGCTGATATCGAGGAGGTCGGCGATTATGGCGAACAACCGCTCGCTTTCATCCCGGGCCGAGACCAACAAATCGGCTTGTTTCTCATTTAGGGCCCCGATCTTCTCTTCCAGGAGCAAGTGTATGGCCATGCGGATCGAGGTCAATGGCGTTTTCAGTTGGTGGGATACGGTGGAGAACAGGTTCTTTTTGATTTCATCGCTCTGCCGGAGCAGCGTGACATCTTCGATGATGATGATCAAACCGTTCAATTCCCGGTCATTGCCGAGGATAGGGAAGGCTTTGGGCTGGAAAAACCTCTCCTGGTTATCGATAAAGTGCTGGATTATCTCGCCTTTGCTTTCTTTGGCAAGCATTTTTTTGTTTTTGGCCGCTGCCGGGAAAATGGCTGTCAACTGGGGGTAGGGGGTGTTTGAAACCCGTGTATCGGGCGTTAACCCGAAATGAACCTGGGCCGATTCGCTGGCCACCTCGACGGTTCCGTCCAGGTCGACAATGGCTATCGCCTGCGGCAAATTCCGGAAAGCTTCCTGGGTGGAGCGCCGGATCCTTAACAGTTTCGAGTCATCGGAACGCCTGAGCAGCCGCAGGTGGGCCATCATGGTATTGAAAGCTTCGGAGAGTTGGCCGATTTCATCGTTGGCATCGACTTTGACCACCAGGTTCAGGTTGCCGGCAGTGATCTCGTTGGCCGAGCGGATCAAGCGTTGGATGGGTTTCAGTATCCAGCGGCGGCTGAAGGCCAGGAAGATGACGACCAATAAAAAAGCGGCGCCCAGGAAGAGAATCATATCCCGGCGGGCCTCACCGGCTTTAATCCTGGCCCGGTCGTTGGCATCGCTCATGTTTTGCTGGTTCATCTGGAGAATAGCGTCGGCTGTCTCTTTAATCTCCCGGAAGAGGGGCAAGAGGGTATTAATATAGATATCCTGCCGGGCTGGGGATGGTTGCCGGGTAATCGACTGGAGCTTTTCTTCGTAGCGGGCAAACAGTGATTTTAGCAGGCGCGCTTTTTGGGGTTCATCGGGCAGGGTTAAGTTATTCGATTCAACCTCCAGTGCGGCGTCAAATCGCCCGATATTCTCCGTAATAAGGGCCTGACCTTGTTTCTCATAGCCGAGCAGCAGGAATAAGAGGCCGCTATCGATTCGTTCCAAAGCCTCTTTCATGTGCTGGCAGGCAATGACGCTCCGGTAATTTTCCCGGAGAATGACATCGATGGATTGGCCGAGCCGGTTAAATCGCTCGATGCTTTGAATACCGATAAAAGTGGCGATAATGAGCAAGAATCCGAAGATGACCAGCAGCTTTTGTCTCAATGTGAATCGCATGGTGAACTCCAAAAAATCATTATGCAAATATCATGCCAACAACTAAGATTAAATTGAGAGGGGGTTTTCGGGCTTTTCCGCTCTCCAGGGGATTGAATTTTGCACAGACCGTTGCCCGCCCGCCTTGCATTTTGCAAACCCGGTCGACTGGGCTAAATGCCAAAGGCTTTGCGTTTGCGCCACAGGGTGGCCTGGTCGATGCCCAGCACCTCCGCTGCTTCCTGTAGGCTGCCCGTGGCGGCCAGGACCCGGCGGATATGGATCTCTTCAGGCGTCCAATTGGGCCAGCCAAGCGCCGGCCCTGGCCAGGTTGATCCCGTTGATAGACTCTTCCTGCCTGAGATTATGAACCAGTTGAAAAGCCTTTGCCTGGGGAAACTGCCGGGCAAAGTAAAGCAAGGATTTCGAGAGGTTCGCTTCGGATAATTTTACTTCCAGCAAATAGTTGACTTCGTTATCCCGGGCAACCACGAAATCGACTTCCTGGCCGTCTTTGGTTTTCAGGTAGTTTAAGGTATTGTCTTCACCCTTTACATCGTTGAGGTATTCGGTGTATTTGAGCAAGCAGACGGCCACAGTATTCTCCAGTTGGACGCCTTCATTGCCTTTAATATAGCCGGTATCGTAAAAATAGAGTTTCGGTTCCTTGAGGATGGAGCGACTAACTTGCCTATGGTACGGCCTTACCAGGAAAACAATATGAAGGCTTTCCAATATCTGGATGTACTTCTTTACCGTATTTGGGGAGATTTGCAGGTCTCCGGCCAGGGAACTATAAGATACGGGCGAGGCTACCCGGTATCTTAGGAGTTCTAAGAGGAGTCTCATGGTCTTTATTTCCTGGATTTTGCTAAAATCGAAAATGTCTTCACGGATCAGGTCGGTGTAATATTGGTTTCTCCACCTGGCAGCATCTTCTTCGGACGCCGATAAGAATGGCTCTGGAAAACCTCCCCGCCTGTTCAATTTCTCAACTGCATTATAGGGAGTTTCCACGGTTTCCAATTCTTTAACGGAAAATGGATTCAATCTCAGATGAAAATAGCGGCCTGCCAGGGATTTACCGCTCTGGCGAAAGGTATCGAGCCTCGAACTGCCGGTCACCAGGATGGCCTGGTTCTCAGGTTTGCCGTCATAGATTCCTTTCAAGTACATTTTCCAGTTCTTCATTTTGTGAATTTCATCAAAAATAATAAAATCTGTGTTGAGCCTCCAGGTTCTTTTTAAAATGATCTTCCTGTCATCATCGTTATCGTAATTTAAGTAGGTTGGATTTTTAAATTCCTTAAATAACTCCATGGCTAAAAAAGTCTTTCCCACTTGCCTGGGACCGGTAATAAAAACCATCTTTTTGGTTAAATCCTTAAAAACTTGATCGAATAGATAACGCTTCATGGCGACTATATAGCAGAGTATTGCAAAATAGTCAAGACTTTTTTGCAAAGTCGTGCGTTTTGGTCGAAATCTTAAAAAAGCCAGTCGCATCCGGCTGGGCTAAACGCCAAAGGCTTTGCGTTTGCGCCACAGGGTGGCCTGGTCGATGCCCAGCACCTCCGCTGCTTCCTGTAGGCTGCCCGTGGCGGCCAGGACCCGGCGGATATGGATCTCCTCGATTTTGGCCAGCTCCAGCCTGTCGCCCAGGCGCGGCAACTCCTCTTTTTCTACGACTTTCCCGGTCAGGTACTCTTTACCCACCCGGTCGCTCTTGCAGAAGATGGCCAGCCGCTCGATGGTATTCCTGAGCTCGCGGACATTTCCCGGCCAGGAATAACTCTTCAGCACGTCCATGGCCTCCCCGGTAAACCCGGTAAAGGGGCGGTGATTGTGGCGGCCAAAGAACATGAGCATGCGGTTGGCCAGGTTTTCGATATCTTCTTTTCTGTCTCTCAAGGGGGGGATGTCAAGCTCTACCACGTTTAGGCGGTAGTAAAGGTCTTCTCTGAATCTCCCTTCATGCACGGCCTTTTCCAGGTTCACATTGGTGGCCGTAATCAACCGCACATCTGCATCGCGGGTGATGTTTTCGCCCACCCGCTCATATCTTTTTTCCTGGATGAAGCGCAAGAGCTTGGGCTGGATGGACAGGGGCAAATCGCCGATTTCATCGAGGAAGAGCGTGCCGCCGCGGCACAAAGAGATGCGGCCCGGGTAATCTTTGACGGCGCCGGTAAAGGAACCCCGGGCATGGCCGAAGAGCTCGTTTTCCAGGAGCTCGGCGGAAAGGGACGGGCAGGACACGGCCACAAAGGGTTTACCGGCCCTCCGGCTCCAGTCATGGATGGCCCTGGCCAGGATGGTTTTCCCGGTCCCGCTTTCGCCTTTTAGTAAGATGTTGACATCGGTGACCGCCACTTCCCGGGCCACAGCCATTAGCTTTTGTACAGCCGGGTTGCGGCTGGAGAGATCGATTTCGGGGATACTGGCACTCAGGCTTGTTTTAAGGTCTTCGACCTGTTTTTGCAGGGTTCTGAGGGTAAATATCTTCTCTACCGTTATCTTGATCTGGGCGGGCGTGAAGGGTTTGGGGATATAATCGGCCGCACCCTGACGAATGGCTTCTACAGCCGAATCGATCGAGGCATAGGCGGTGATAACCACCACCCGGGTGCCGGGGGAATGGGCCTGCAAATAGGGGAAGAGGTCGAGGCCGTTTTGGGTTCCCAGCCGCAGATCGAGGAAAACCACATCGAATAATCCCTGTTTTATCTCCTTTACCGCATCGTCGAAATTGCTGACCGCGCGGACGGCATGGCCTTCCATTTCCAGGCATAAAGAAATGGTCTTACGAATATTGATCTCGTCATCGACCACCAGGATGTTTAAGCGATCCGGGTGTTCCGTTTTCTTTTCTCCATTTTCCATAACCGATGTCCTGGGAACATGTCCGGTGGTATTATACTTTATCTGTTAAAATAGATCAATCCCGGGCGATCCCCGGCCGGGATTCTTCAGCCGATGAGCTTTTCGGCCAGGGCTATGGCCGCTTTCATGCTGCCGGGGTTGGCGATACCCTGTCCGGCGATATCGAAGGCGGTGCCGTGATCGGGCGAGGTGCGGATAAAGGGAAGGCCCAGGGTAACGTTGACACCGGCATAGAGATGAAGCAGCTTAAACGGGATCAGCCCCTGGTCGTGATACCAACAAACGACCACGGCATCTTTGATATGCCGGGCCTTCATGAAGACCGTATCCGGGGGGAAGGGGCCTTTAATCTTGATTTTTTCCTGGAGGACATTTAAGGCCGGGATGATCTCATCGATCTCTTCCCGGCCGAGGAAACCGTGTTCTCCGGCATGGGGGTTTAAACCGCTGACCAGGAAGGTGAACCTATGTTTGAAAAGTCGGCCAAGTTCCCGGTCGGCAAAGGTGAGGAAATGATTGATCTTTTCTTTTTTAATGGCCGAAAAAATCTCTTTTAAGGGGAGATGGATGGTGAAGAGCAGGAGTTTGAGACTGGGCGACCAGAAGAACATGGCGTGGTCCCGGGCTTTGGTTGCTGCGGCCAGGTAGGGTGTATGTCCCTCATAAGGAATACCGGCCTCTAACCACTTTTCCTTGGCAATGGGGGCGGTGACCAGTGCATCCACCTGGCCGGCCAGGGCCAACGCCACAGCGGCCTGGAAATAGGCAAAGGAGGGTTCCGGGACATGGGCGGTGTCTATTTCGTAGAGATAATGGCCTTTTTCACTGATTTGCCCGATGTCCTGAATGACGACCACATCTTTTCCCGGGTAGTATAGATGATTACCGAGGATAACGATCGCCCCTTTGGCGCGGTAAGAGAGCAGGCTTTTGTATATGGTTTCAGGGCCTATTCCCTGGGGGTCTCCCAGGGTAATGGCCGTGATGTTAACTCTTTTCTTCCTCTTGGGATACAGGTTCTTTCTCGCTGGCTTCTGCCGGTTCTATGGGTTCTTTTTCCGATCTGATCTCTATGAAAGCGGGATCTTTCTGCAGAAATTTGATATAGTGTTTAAAAACAATCAGGCTGTCGTAATCGTCTTTTTTAACCTTTATGCACTTATCGTCATACCACTCGATTTTTCCTTTGAGCACTTCGCCGTTGACCAGCTCAACCAACATGAGTGTGTGATTGTTCATCTGTTTGACATAGTAATAATTTTCTGCATGGGTCTTGTATGGCGGAGGCGGCTTTTTCTTGAAATCTTTCTTTTGAAACTTCTTTATCTCGTTTAAGTCTGGTTTTATCAATTTCCGCGTCATTTAAACTCCTTTCGAAATTGAGCGCCTATATGATATGATAAATGAGGGAAAAAGTCAATACAGGATTACTCTCCAAATCGCCCGGTTTTCTCCAAGCGCCGGTCAACTGACCAGGGGGGTTTTAAAGCCGTTTCCCAAAACCGCATAGGTGTCGTTGATGATGACAAAGGCGTTCGGGTCCAATTCTTTGATAAATTCCCGTAGGTGCGGCACCTGCTTGCGGTGAACCACCGAGATGATCGTCTCACCCTCCCGGTTGAGGTAGAGCGAGCGCGATTTTAAGGCAGTGCCGCCGCGGTTTAAGTCGTTGAGGATAAAATCGGCTATCTCCTCATTCCGCGTGGAGGTAATGATTACCAGCTTGGTGTAATTCCAGCCCTCCAGGATCATATCGATGACCCGCGTCGAGATAAACAGGACAATGTAGCCATAGAGCGGCGCTTCCCAGGAACGGTAAATGAGACCGGAAGCGGAAATAATGACAAAATCGATGATCATGATCCCCATACCGATGGAGAACCCGGTGTGGCGGTTGATCAATTGACCGATAATATCGGTGCCGCCGGTCGAAGCCTGGCGGCGGAAGATAATGCCCATACCGATGCCGATAAATACCCCGGAATAGATGGAAGCCAGGATTTTGTTTCCGGTAGCAGACTGGATTTTTACTACTTCATAGAAAAAATCGATCAACAAGGAGGAGGTCAGCATGCCGACCAGGCTCTTTAATGCGTATCTCTTGCCCATGAGCCTGATGCCCACGAAAAAGAGCGGGATATTAAAAAGGATAATGAGTAGCCCCACCGGGAGCTTGAAGTAATAGTTGATGATGATGGCCACACCCGACACGCCGCCGGGCACAAAGTGGTGGGGAATCAAGAACAATGAATACCCAAAGGCCATGATCACACTGCCCAGGAGAATACCGCCCGCATCCAGAATAATTTTACCTATAGGCAGCTTGTTCAGTTTCATGCCGGTCCTCTCTTTTCCCGGGTTTTACCGGGGAATGTGGATACCGTGAGCGCCGTCGATTACTGTTCCGGCTCCCGCGAGATCACCCCTTTCTCGATCAGCAGGTGGACCTGCTTGTTGACCGCATCGGCAAACCGCAAAAAATGGGGAAGCGTCAGGTGTAAGTATGAATGGATGATGACCACTTGCGGCTCCCGCACATCCCGGATACCCAGGCCCATCGAAATTTCTTCCGGGTTGATGTTAAAAGAGATGAGGTTGGAAAAAATATGCTCGGCCTGGTCGTCGATTATTTCTAATTGTTCATTTTCTGGCATCGTTCACTCCTTAGAATTCCCGGCAAACTCTCCCGGGTGTTTTTCCAGGTTAGCTGAAGCTCACTTTCTCGAGTTTCAACAGGAGCTTGTAGAGCCGCTGCTCTTCCCCGGTAATCAAAATGCGGCTGTTTTTCTGTGTCTGGCGCTCCTTTTTGATGACCTCCATGTTAACCTTAAAACCGATTTTTTTAAAAGCCTTTTCTATCCCAGATTTTCCGGTCACCAGCGATTCATAGCTGATAACGATGCTCTTGGGAATGTTTTCTTGGGCGGCAATCAGGGCATTGTTGTTCTGGAACCAGTCCAATTTAAACTGGGAAATGCCGCGGTGCAACATACTGGCTTTGACATCGGCGGGGTTACGGAAGATAAAGACGGCCCGGATGTTCTTGGCCACGTGCCGGTAAAAGAATATCGAAGGAATATGGACGATCTTCAGTCCCGTTAAGCCTTTGGGGTCGTTGAGTAGTGAAACCACCTGGTTGAGCTCCCCGATGGTCTCATCGGTCATGGCTTGCTCGATCAATTTCTTTTCCAGCTCTTTGGCGGTCGAGAGCTCGTAGTAGCCCTCGCGGTTGTACGTATCGGCCTGGAGATCGGAGAGGAATCTAACTCCGGCGCTCTCCAGCAATTGGCAGGCCAGGGATGTGCCGCTCCGGGGATGGCCGGCCACAAAAATCCCATTTTGCAGTACCAATGGAGCGATCGCTTCTTTTTCTAGTTTCTTCTTAACCATAGTCGAATTTTGCCTCCACCCCTATTATACGATATCATCGCCCCCAGGACAAGCGTTTATCAGACAAAAAATTCCAGCGACCGATAACCGGGGTTTCCCGCAAAAAGATCAGTCGATGCCGACGTCGGCCAGGAATTTAGAGAAGCGCGGGTTACCCCGGATAGGGTCGAAATGGGGCGCGCATTTAACCCAGAGGCAGAACGGGTCCCGCCCCTGGCAGGCCCTTTCCAGCGCCGTTAAAGCCTCGTTTTCCCGGTTAAGACCCGTGTACACCATCGCTTTTTGTACCTGGGAGAGGTAACCTTTGGCTTCGGACTCCTCTAGCTGCGCCAACACCTGGAGGGCATCCCCGGTGCGCCCGGCAATGCCATAAACATAGCCCAGATCGGCCAGCGCATAGGTCATTTCGCCGCTGATGGAAACGGCTTTTTTGAATTCTTCGATCGATTTATCGAACATGCCTGTAAACATATAGACATCCCCCATCCAGATGCGCGCCAGCATGAAATTGGGGTCCATCTCGATGGTCTTGCTCAATTGCTCACCGGCTTCCCGGTAGCGCCGGGAAAAAAGGTAGATGACACCGAGCACGGCGTTGATAATCAAGGAGAGGGGGTCGATCTCCATGGCCTGCCTGACCCGCTCTTCTGCTTCGACCAGTTTGCCCCGCATGGTCAGGGCCACGGCATACCATTCATGGGCCGTGGCGTATTGGGGATTGAGGGCAATGGCCTGTTTAAATTCTTTTTCCGCTTGCTCCCAATCCCAGTCATAAAAATTACTGATCCAGCCTAATGAGGCATATGCTTCGGTTAGTTTCTCGTTTAATTCCAGGGATTTGCCGGCCATTTTCTTGGCTTGCAAGAAAGCCTGGGCCGGCGGCATGAGACCGTACAGACCGATAATATTGAGGGCATCGGCGATACCCACATAGGGTAGGGCATATTTGGGGTCTTCGGCGATAGCGGCCTGGAAGTATTCGATGGCCTTTTTCAGGCCGCCGGCATAGCGCCGGTTCCAGAAATAGCGCCCTTTTAAGTAGATATTATAAGCTTCCATATTAATGGTTTGGTGGCTGGATAGGTCGGTACTGGCACCGCCGCCCAGCACTTTGAGCTTCAGGTTGTGTACTACCGCCTGGGTGATCTCGTCCTGGATGGCGAATATGTCTTTCATGCGGCGGTCATAACGCTCGGACCAGACATAACAGCCATCGATGGCGCTGATAATGCTGGTGGAGATGCGCAGCCGGCTCTTCGATTTTTGCACGCTCCCTTCCAGGATGAATTGCGCTTTGAGTTTTTTGCTGATCTCCTGGAGGTTGTGGGACTTGCCGCGGAACTGGAAAGATGCTGTCCTGGGAGCCACTTTCAGGCCATCGATCCGGGCCAGCACGTTGATGATTTCTTCGCTGATACCGTCGCAAAAATACTCCTGGTCCTGGGCCGGGCTTAAGTCTAAGAAAGGCAACACGGCCACGGCCACGGGTACTCCCCGGCCGCTGGTCTGGGGAACGCCGACCGGGGTGGTCGGTAAACGATCGGTCTCTCTGCGAAAGGCTTTCAGGTCATCGACCAGGTGGGCCATATCGAGATAACGGACATCCCGGTCCTTGGATAGGGCTTTTAAAATGATATCATCTACTTGTTCCGGTAATCCCGGCCGAAATAGGGTGATCGGTTGGGGTTCTTCTTCGAGAATCGAGTAGATCAGTCGCTGGGCTTCATCGGCCCGGAAAGGTAATTGGCCGGCCAACATCTCATAGGCCAGTACTCCAAAAGACCAGATATCGGTACGGAGATCAAGCTCCAACCCGCTCAACTGCTCCGGCGACATGTATTGGAGTGTGCCCAGGGTGACGAAGTCCTGGGTTAGTTTCCGTACTTTTTTCAATTTGGCAATGCCGAAATCGAGGATTTTAACCCGGTTGTCGTGGGTGATCATGATGTTCTGTGGCTTGATATCGCGGTGAATGACGCCTTTCTCATGGGCTTTCTTAATGCCATCGCCAAGCTGGATCAAGATATCGAGGGTATCTTCCCATTTAAAGGTTTTGCCCTCTTTGGCTGCCGGGGTGATGATCTTCTCCTGCAAAGTGACACCGTCTACAAACTCCATGGCGATGAACATCTGGTCTTCGAATTCATCGATCTCATAGATGGTGATAATGTTGGGATGATTGATGGCAGCGGCTGCCCGGGCCTCCTGGAGAAATCTCTCTTTCGATAATTGGTCCTCGATCAGTTTGGCAGACAAGAATTTTAACACCACCGGCCGGTTCAATTTCGTATCCCAGGCCCGGAAAAGAAGCCCCATACCGCCTTCGGTGATCTTATCGAGTATCTGGTAGTTGTGTATAATTTTACCTATCATCATAGCTGTTCCCTTGAGTATATGCCTTTTTTACCCACGCCGATATTTTAAAGAAGATTGGAAGAAATTTCAAGAGCCGGATGCACTAAAAATGCGAATAAAAACTTTTGCCGGGAAATTGTGGTATAATGACTTTCACCAACTGTCAAAATCAAGGAGGCGACTTATGAGAAAAAAATCGTTTACCTGTATGTGTACGATAGCAGTGGCCCTGGCCCTGGGGATAAGCTGGGTACTCCCCCTCTATTCTAACCAGGATCAAGGCGATGCCCTGGCGGCTAAATTTACCCAATTGCGGGAAGGGTTCAAAGAGAAGCTGAAGACGATCGAAACCCGGGATGCGTACAAGAAGCTTCTGGATGAGAAGAATAAGGACCTGGAAAACCTTCTCCAGGAGGTTGGCCGGGCTCCGGCCCAGGATAAACTGGTCTTGCTGGAGGGAAAAATCCTGCTCGAGCTCAGGAAGTACCCGGAAGCCCGCCAGAAACTGGAAATTTTAATCGATAAAGGATCAGAGCTGAGCCTACCGGCAAAGTTTGAAAACATCAAGATTTACCTGGCCAAAAACGAAGTAGCAGAGGCATTAAAGAAATTCCAGGAGATCGAGAAGTCGGTGCCGAAAAATGATGACTATTTCTGGGTATTGCTCGATCTGGCCATGCGGGGGCCGGATGCTGCCGTAAAGGAACTTTACTGCCAAAAATTCATCAATGAAGTGGGCAATGCCAAAGAATTCCAGGGATTCAAAGCGATGATCTTTTCTAACCTGGCCGATGCGGCCAGGGATAAGGGCGACCTCAAGAAAGGCAAAGAGATTCTCAAGAAAGGCCTGACCCAGGTAGAGGGCGACGATGCCAAAGAGACGATCCAGGCATCCCTGACGCAACTCGACCTGTTTTATGCCCCGGCACCGGAGTTGAAGACCGACACCTGGATCAATACAACCCCATTGACCCTGGCCGGCCTGAAGGGGAAAGTTGTGCTCATCGATTTCTGGGCTACCTGGTGTGGTCCCTGTCGTATGGTTATCCCCAACCTGGTCAAGCTCTACAACCAAAATAAGGATAAAGGGCTGGTAATCATTGGGTTTACCCAACTTTACGGTAATTATAACGATGATGCCCAATCCAAAGGCAAGGTAACGCCGGAAGAAGAAATAGCCCTGATCAAAGAGTTTGTCGCCAGGCAGCAAATCACTTACCCCATTACCGTGGCCAAAGTCGACGATACCTTTAAACGCTATGGGGTGATGGCTATCCCGACCCTCATTATTATCGATAAAAAAGGGATCATCCAGGAAGTGAAGATTGGCGCCGGCGATGAGAAAGAATTAGAGGAAAAAATCTCGCAGCTGCTCCGTTAAAATTCCCATTGGATCGGCCCGCTTACTCGAACCAACGATCGATCAGGCCGAGAGGCCGCAGGGGAACAACCGGGAACGTGGATAAGACCTTGTGGCTGTCCATGAGCAGGAAGATGCGCCTGGAATAGGCGATAAAACCGGGCATCTGTTCCTTTTTCAGCGGATCCCGCGCTGGGGATTTCAAACTGAGCGGGTTAATGTACTTGGCATCTTTCTGGAGCCCATAGTGTAGGTGGGGCCCGGTGGAGAGTCCGGTGCTACCGACATAACCGATGGTTTCGTTTTGTTCCACCCGCTGCCCCGTCTTTAGGCCGCTCTTGACCTGCTTTAAGTGCAAGTAATGGCTGGTGTAACGGTTTGGATGGCGAATGCTGATGAATTTACCGCGCGTGGCGGTGTAACCCACCTGCTGGATCACACCGGAGGCAGAGGCCAGCACCGATGTGCCGGCCGGGGCGCCAAAATCGACACCATTATGTTGCGCATTAAAACCCAGGACAGGGTGGAGTCTTGATCCATAACGGGAGGTCACCCGCATAAACGGTAACGGGCAGCGACGGAACATCTTTTTCGTTGCCCGGCCATCCGGGTGGTAATAGGATGTGTCCCCGGCCGGATCGGTATAGCGAACGACCTGAAATTTCTCTCCTTTGTTGACGAATTCAGCAGCCAACACCTCGCCGTAGCGGACAAATTTCCCCTCCAGGTATTTTTTTTCCACATAGATGGCAAAGGTGTCGCCTTCCCGGATATCGCGATTAAAATCGATGTCGTACTCGTAGAGAGCAGCCAGGATATCGGCCAGCTCGGCCCGCTCCCCGCTTTCCAGGATAGATTCGAAAAGGGAAAAGCGGATCTCCCCGCGGACATACTCGCGGATTACCTGGAATGGCAGGGTCACCAACTTGCCGGTAAAATGGCCGGCGTTCTCTTCCTGCACCTCCAGGTAACGGTCGGTATCGATCTCATAGATGAATTTCTCAAATTTTTTCCCGGAAAAGAAGAGGCTGTACTTTTGCCCGGCGCGCAGGTTTTTGAGATCGTAGAGGGGCCTGATTTCCTGGAAAAACCTGTAAGCACGCGGTTGATCGATCCCCTCGATCGATAAAATCGTCAGGATGGTATCCCCCCGTTTGACCTGTTTCTCGATCTTAATCAGCGGCTCGATCGGGGGATCGGCATTTAGCGGCTGGGTTTGTTTGATGGCTTTTGCCGGGACCAGGATCAGGATAGCGAAAATGACCAGGAGAACCGCGAATAATGAACTGGAGATGACGATGAGCTTTTTCCTTTTCCCGGTGTCTCTTAAAAAATCCTGTAATCGGCTGAGCATTTTTCATCTTACACCAAAAGGGGGGTAAAGACAAGGAAAAAAATATAAAATTGATCGCCAAAAGACTTGAATTTATAGAAAAATTTTCATACTATTTAAGCTGAATGTTTTTTTTACCAGCGGTGTAATCCAACAGGATATACAATCGGCGATAACATGAAACAGACAAAGGAGATTGACCGATGCACGATGAAATCGTTTTAAACCCAAACAAGCTCGTCCAGTACCTGGATAAACCGGCCAGGGACTTTACACGCAAGGATATCGTTAAGTTTATCGAAGAGAACGATGTCAGGAATGTGAATTTCCGCTATGTGGCCGGTGATGGCCGGCTAAAAACGCTGAATTTTGTCATCAACAGTAAGAAACACCTGGATCACATCCTGGCCACCGGCGAACGGGTGGATGGTTCCAACCTCTTTTCTTACATCCCGGCTTCCTCCAGCGACCTCTACGTCATCCCCCGGTATCGGACGGCTTTTTTAAACCCGTTCACCGATACCCCGACAGTCGAGCTGCTCTGCTCCTATTATACGAGTGCGGGTAAACCCCTGGAGAGTGCGCCCGAATACGTCATTTCCAGGGCCTTCCAATTGTTGAAAGAGAGGACCGGCTATGAGCTGGAAATGTTGGGAGAGCTCGAATATTACCTGATCAGCGACATCGATACCATATATCCCATCGTCGAACAGAAGGGATACCACGAATCTTCCCCTTTCTCCAAATGGGAAGCCATTCGCCGGGAAACCATGCAGGCGATCAGCGAGATGGGCGGCCAGATCAAATACGGTCATGCCGAAGTGGGTAATATCGTCCAGGATGACCGGGCCATGGTCCAGCATGAGATCGAGTTCTTGCCCATGCCGGCCCCGGAAGCGGCCGATCACCTGGTGTTGGCCAAATGGGCCATCCGGGAAATCACCTATAACTACGGCATGGAAGTCAGCTTTGCCCCCAAGATTATTGTCGGGCACGCCGGTAGCGGCCTGCACATCCACTGCCGGTTGGTCAAAGAGGGGAAGAACGCCATGGTGGACAACGAAGGATTGAGCGATGTGGCCAGGAAACTGATTGCCGGTTTCCTGACCCTGGCCCCTTCCTTAACCGCTTTCGGTAACACGGTGCCCACTTCATTCTTGAGGCTCGTTCCCCACCAGGAAGCCCCTACATCTATCTGCTGGGGAGACCGCAACCGTTCCGTATTGGTGCGCGTCCCGCTCGGCTGGGTGGGCGTGGGTAATATGGCCAAAAGCGCCAACCCCATGGAGCCGGCGGATAAGGGCGAATACATGAATGCCCAGACGGTCGAATTACGCAGCCCGGATGGCAGTGCCAATGCCCATCAACTCATGGCCGGTCTGTGTGTGGCTGCTTTATACGGCCTCGAGTATCCCGATGCCCTGAAGATTGCCCGCGATCTTTACGTGAGCGTGGACGCCAGCACCGTTAAAGAGCTTCGCCAATTGCCGGCTTCCTGTTACGAGGCCGGGGAGATACTCTTGAAAGACCGGGACATCTATGAAAAATACGGCATTTTCCCGGCCGGTATGATCGAGAAATTGGCCCAGGACCTCAAGGCCCATAACGACAAAGGCATGAGTGAGAAGTTATACGGCAACGAAGGCGCCCTCAAAGAAGTGGTCAAGAAGTTTTTTCACTGCGGTTGAGCGGTGGGAGCCGGGTTTTGGATGCGCTGGCAGGCGGCGTTAGACCGCCGCCTGCCAGGATGGGGCAGGTAAAACTTAGAATCCGAACTGGAAACAAATATAGAAAATATTATTCTTGAGATCTTCCAGGTCGCCGCCCATGGTCTCGTTCCGCATCATGTAATTGGCCTGGAGCTTGATTTTGTTGCTGTAGAAATAGTTGAGACCAAAGGTCAAGTCCTGGTACTCTTTGACCATAGCGGTATCGGGTTGATCGTCATTGGGGGTGTAAATACCGTACCGGACGATCGGTTCAAACTTCTTGATCTTATAGCCCAAAAGTGCGTACATACCGTCGTATTGGGTGGTTGCCCCGCCCGGGCCGTATTCCCCGGCAATGTATTCGACCTTGAAATTAATGGCATCCTTTATATAGAAAAGGTGTGCGCCGTAGGAATTTTTCTCCACCTGTGTGTCTTCCTCTTTACCGGCACCATAAAATGCGCCCAGGCGTAAGCCGTTAATCGGCCTGGCTTCGATACGCGCCCAGAGGTAGAGACCGCTGTTCTGGTTGGAATAGGTGGCCGCAGTGATTTTGGGTGGCGTTAGGTTGATGGCTTTGGGATTGGCAGCCATGACCGCATAAAAAAGTTTGTCATTTAAAAACGTACCGGAGAGCTGCACACCCAGGGCGCGGAAGGCGCTCAGGATGTTGTTGGATCCCCATTTTTCCGTGATCATCGGCCTTTCGAGCATGTCGAGCTCGGCGCTTGAGGTGATGGATCCGGAAGGGGCCCCGGGCACGGAAAATTGCCCGACCCTGAGATTGATCCCTTTGGCGAAAAGGTAATCCAGGTAAACCTCGATGAGGCCGGCCGCATGACTGTCCCAGCTCACCTGCAAGCTCCACTTGATTTTATCGGATAGCGAGCCGTAGGGCTTGAAGCGCATCCGTCTCAAGCTGAATACATAAGCATTATCGTCGCCGATATCGCTATTTAACTGGGCATAGGAAAACCAGGTCTGCGCATAGCCGCTGAATTTAATCTCCGGGTCGGCCCCGAATACGGTCAGGGTCAGCAGGAACAGCAGCAACAGACCGCTGATAAATGTCGTTTTACTTCTCATGTTAACCTCCATGATTAGACTGATTTTTTCTTTAAGAGGCATATGTTTTCTCTTAAGGTTCTAATTGTAGTATGATTAGAGCCTTATGTCAATACCATGACTGGAATAATTTCATTTTTTTTAATAGCGGCGGTTTTCCATATCCGGTCACAGGTCTAAGCGTGGGCAGGGAGGGCGATAAAAAACCGGCTGCCTTCCCCTAGCCTGGATTCTGCCCACACCCTTCCCCGGTGGCGGTTGATGATTTTCTGAACAATGGTCAGCCCCAATCCTTCGCCGCCGGTTTCGGTCGGATTGAGGCGGTGGAAGATTTCAAAGACCTTTTGCAGATACTCTTGGGCGATACCGATGCCATTATCGGCAATACAGTAAACGACCTCATGGTTTTGTTTCTCTGCGCTGATGGCGATTAATCCGGGTCTCTGGGGTTCCAGGTACTTGAGGGCATTGTTCAACAGGTTGGAAAACACCTGGTTAATCTGGGGCTCATCCCCGAAACAGGGAGGTAAATCGTCCACTTTTATTTCCGCCCCTGCCTCCTTGACCTGGAACTCAAAAGCCTGTTGCACTTCTTGAACCAGGTTGTTCATGTCTATCTTCGACATGATCACCTCTGAGCGCCCCACCCGGGACAGCTTGAGCAGGCCGGAGAGCAAAGAGTCCATTTTAAAAGCACTGGTTATGATGTAGCGGAGCGAATCGGGAATATCCTCTTCGAGGATGGGTTGGATTTTCTCCCTGGTCTTGGGCGGGATAGCTTCGAGGATATCCACCAGGTCTTTTAACGAATACTCAAGTTCTTTACTAAAACCCTGGATATTGACCAGGGGAGATCTGAGGTCATGTGAAGTGACGTAAACCACCTGTTCCAATTCTTTGTTCTTTTCCTGTAACTCGATGAACAGGCGCTCCCTGGCGGTCTGGGCCGCATCCCGTTCCGTTTCCCGCAGTTGGATCTGCTCCAGCATGTTGTTAAAACCGTCGTAAAGTCTACCGATTTCGTCATTCCCCTGTTTGTGCACGCGCACCGTGTAATCGGTCTGCTGGGATACTTTATCCATGACCGAGGCCAGTTTCAGTATCGGCCTGGAAATGACCCGCTGGAATTTTAACGCCAGTAAGTATGAGAGGGCAATCATAGCGATCATCACCAGCCCGATGGTCATTAGATAATTGCCGATTTTTTTATTGAGCAGATAGGTGGAAGCTCTCAGGTAAATAGTCCCGATCTTTTTCTGATCCACATAGATCGGTTGATGGACATGCAGGTACTCGCCTTGAAGAAAAACAAGACGGTCCTGTCCCAGGGAGATAGGTCGAAAATCCTCGCCCGAGCGGTTGTACTTGCCGAAGATATCGCCTTTTTCATCGAAGACATAGGCGTTCTCGATGTAGGGGATACCCCGCAGGCGTCTCAATTCCTGGTTCACTTCTTTTTCGTAACCGGCACCGAAAACCAGCATAGAACTGCATGCATCCCCGGCGGTTGAGGCGTTCATCCGGGTCATATCGACCAGGTCTTTCTTAAAAATGGAAATATCCTGGATGGTTATAATGGTAAAACCGATGATAATCGCCAGGATACTGACAAACAACACGATGAGAATCAGCTTATTCTTGATTGATAGATTCATAATAAATTTCATAATCCGGGATACTCCTCATCACGCATGATTTAATAATCCACCAGCCTGGCCAGCTTTAAAAGATTGGAACTCATGAATAGACCCGATTCCCGGACGGCCCGGAAATTGACCTCGAACAAATTCTTCTCCTCTTCCGAGTAGAAATTAATGAGTACCCCTCTTTCCGCATACCCCTGGGTGTTGCCGACCGTCAAAATGGGTTTTGACCGGGTATAAGCCAGGATATCCGGTAGCGATTTCCACATCTGTTCCGAGATGAAGAGAAAATGGCAGTCCTGGATTTCGTTTACATTGGATATGTTGCGAATTTCTACATTTTTATCTTTGATCTTCTCTTTTTTTTCTTTATAGTACTTATCCAGGTAGGAGAAAAACGGGGGATCCCCCATGATACCCAATATGAAAGGTTTCGATTTGTCCTGTTCATCGGGGGTTTTTGGCCAATCGGCGTAATATGCAAATTTCTTCAACATCAATGCCTTGATCGAATAATCCTTGGGCGTGTCGCCCCGCAGGCCGAACTCTCGCCCACACAAAAGCAGGATCGCCAAACCCAGGAAAATTTTTCTTTTGCTCATCCGCTTCTATGTCTTTATGCCGTTTATTGCCGGGACTTCTACCACCATCAGGAAATACCCCAATTTTTTTATCGATTCGACAAACTTATCGTAATCGATCGGTTTGGTGATATAGTTGCTACACCCGTAAATATGGCACTTCTCGACCTCTCTGGGATCATCGGTCGTGGTGATCATGATGACCGGCATCTTTCTCAATTCATGATCCTCCTTGATCCGCCTCAGTACCTCTACTCCGTCTACTTTGGGCATACGGATGTCCAGGAGCAAAAGGTACGATTCCCCGCTCTTGCGGTGGGGGGGTAACCCCGTACAAAAAAGAAAGTCGAGCACTTCCTGGCCATCCTTGAAGTGCAGGATGGAATTGGATATACCGGAACGCTTCAGGTTCTTGCTGATTAACGCCGCATGCCCCATATCGTCTTCAGCAATGAGGATGTTCACTTCTTTTTTCATGTTATTTATCCTTCGCTTATCATCGTCGTCCCCCCATTCATTTGAGGGCCTCTTTAATGGCGATCAGTAAATCGGCCAAAGAATAGGGCTTTTGCAAGAAGGTGAGTCCCCGGCCGTGCATTTGCAGCCATGGGGAACCCTGGCTGGCCTGCTCGCTGGACAACAGTACCTTCAGGTCCGGCTGGGTGGTTAAGAGTTCTTCCGCTAATTCTATACCCGAGCGGTCCGGTAGACTCATGTTGCTAAAACAAAGCCTGAAATCACCCTTCTGTTTCTCGAATATCTCCTTTGCCTCTTTCACATTACCGGTAGCGAATACTTCGTAGCCATGATCGCGCAGGGATCTGACTGTCATATGGCGGATATCGTCTTCTTGCTCTACGAAAAGGATCTTCTCGCCATTTCCACTCAAATTGTAAAATAGGGCTTTCTCTCCCATTTCTTCTTGGGTCCTGGAGGTAAAAGCCGGGAGGAAAATACGGAAGATAGTGCCTTTGCCCTGTTCGCTGTAGACATTGACCCAACCGTTGTGTTGTTTGACAATGCCGTAGACCACCGAGAGACCGAGCCCGGTGCCCATCTCCTTGGTGGTGAAGAACGGCTCGAAAATATACCGCAGTGTTTCATTATCGATCCCCAGCCCTGTATCGGAGATCGACAAACAGACAAACCGCCCCGGCCTGGATCCCGGGAGAAGCATCGTTTGCTGATCATCGATCGACCGGTTCTCGGTTTTGATGGCCAGGATGTCCCCGGCTTTCATGGCATCGCTGCCATTAACCACCAGGTTGAGAATAATCTGTTCCATCAGACCCGGATCGGCCCGGATCTGCATGATATCCTCGGACAGGTCTTGAACCAGTTGGATCTCATCGCCGATGAGCTTCTTCAAAATCTTCTCCATACCGCCAATCAATCGATTCAGGTCGAGCAATTCGGGTTGCAGCATCTGCTTGCGCCCGAAAGCCAACAATTGCTGGGTAAGAGTGGCGGCCCGCTCGCCGGCCCGTTTAATTTTGGCCAACCCCTCTTTAAACGGGTTATCGTCATCCATCTTCAAGATAATAAACTCGGCATAGCCGTTAATGGTCGTTAATAGGTTGTTAAAATCGTGGGCCACACCCCCGGCCAATTTGCCGATGGCTTCCATTTTTTGGGCTTGCCGCAATTGGTCTTCGAGGTGCTTGCGCTCGGTGATATCCCGGGAAACAGAGAGAAAGGCCGGCTTTCCGCCAAAATCGATCAACTGGGAACTGATCTCCATCGGTATTCTTTTGCCGTTGCGGTTCACGTAGATCATCTCATAAAGCAGCGATTTCTTCCTGTGCAGGTTCTCGCTTGCCACCGGGTGTTCACGCTTCCAGTCCGCATCCTCGATATCCGCCGGGGTCATTTGCAGGAGGTCTTCCCTGGAATATCCCAACTTCTTGCAGGCGATCTCATTAACCTCGATAAAACGTCCCGGTTTCCCATCCTGCACCTCGTTGAGAAATATGGCATCGCTGCCGCTATTGAAGATCAAGCGGAAACGCTTCTCGCTCTCCTGCAACGCCAGCTTGGCCACCTGGAGCTTCTGCTCGATCAACAACCGGTTCAGGACATTGTCCAGCACCCGGGGGAGAATGTCGATAAATGCCTCATCTTTAATGAGGTAATCCCTGGCCCCCCGCTTCATCATCTCCACTGCCGTCCGTTCGTCGCCATGACCGGTCATAATGATGAAAGGCGCCTGGATATCTTTTTCCAGTAGCCGGTCGATCAATTCTTTACCGGTGATATCGCCCAGCCGGTAATCCAGCAGGAGAAGCATCTCCGCCTCGACCGACAATATTTCTACTGCCTCCTTACCGCTGGCGGCACACTTAACCCGGTAACCATCGCGCATCAATCGTTTCTGGATCAGCTTGAGTAATCCCCGGTCGTCCTCGACCACCAGTATCTGGATTTGATTTCTCATCTCAGACGTATTCTTGTCAATGTCCGTCATTTTTATCGTTCTCTCTTATTGGGTCCGAAAGTGAAACCACCTGTAAATAGAGCCCCAATTCCCGGATCATCTCGATAAACTCCCGGTAATCGAGCGGTTTTTTGATATATGTGCTGCACCCCAGGCGGTAGCACCGACCAATCTCGATAGGATCGTCGGTGGTGGTCAAAACCACCACCGGGATCTGTTTTAACTGCTCGTCTGCTTTGATCTTCTCCAGCACTTCGATCCCATCGACCCGCGGCATGCGGATATCGAGTAAGATCAAGTAAGAAGTGTCCTGGGACCAGTGAGCGACGTTTTTATCCCGGAAGAGAAATTCCAGGAGTTGTTGGCCATCGCGGAAATGGATGATCCGGTTGCCGATCCCGGCGCGGCCGATGTTTTTGCGTATCAGTTGGGCATGACCGGAATCGTCTTCGGCAATCAAGATTTGCAACTCCTTCTTCATACTATCATCGACCTCATCCTGTCTCCTTGCAGACACAGACTCACAGTGGGCATCCGGTTCATCATTTTAACCGTTTACTTTAAATCCATTTCAACTCTGTTTTGATTTTAAATAATTCTCAAGAAAAAGTCAATAACTTCGCTGATAAAAAAATCATTATTCTTCTTGTGATTTGGGACAATTTTTAGTATAATCCCTGGATGAAAGCATACATGATTTTATTACTCTCCTGGCTCTTTCCGGGAGCCGGTCACTTTATCCAGAAGAAGTACCTGAAAGGTTTCGTGTTCCTGGTCGGGGTATGCTTGCTCCTGGTTTTCGGTATCATCATGCAGGGCAAGTTCTACGATACCCGGCAGCTTCACCCCCTCATGCTATTGGGTTTTTTCGGCGACCTGGGAAATGGCGCCTTTTATTTTATCATCAAGCTGCTGGGTTTAAGTAGCGGTAATATCGAGGCAGCCACCTTTCATTACGGCACCACCTACATGGTGAGCGCCGGCCTGCTCAACTACCTGGTGGCCCTGAATGCTTTCGATATTGCCAGGGGAAAACGAAAATGATCTTTAAAAGCCACTTTTTTTCGATGCTGATCTTTGCCGCCATAGCCTCTACGATGCTGGCTTTTATTCGCTACGATGCAAAGAAAGAGATCGTCCGCTATGGGCTGAAGCTGTTTCTCTACATGGTGGTGGGCGTCATTGCCTTCAGTTGGTTCATGCACTTCCTATAAACCCCGGGGGTTCGGCTGTGCGGGCTCCATTTTCCCTGGCCCGATAGATTTCGACACCGTTCCTGGGTAAAGATTATTATTGACAAGGGGGCAAAGATCGGGTATAGTAGGGCCTAAAGACCGATGAAGATCAGCAACCATAATAGCCAATTTATCCAGGAATTGCGGCAGGAGAATACCGGCGATACTTTCCAGAATCCTTACATCCTGGCGGCCCGCGACCTCGAAGGGATACTCTACACGCTGTCCGAATTGCACGCCTCCTTTCCCCATATTTTCAATCTCACCTCCCGGCCAATCATCCTGGATATCGGCTGCTACCTGGGCGGTACAGTGATCGAATTGGCCCGGGAAAATCCCGGTATCAATGTCCTGGGCATAGATCTAAAATTTAAACGGGTGGTGAAAAGCTGTCGAAAAATCCAGCGGGCCGGGCTTTTAAACAGCAAGATCGTGATCGGAGACGCCGCGGATGTGCTTACTCTGTTACCGGAAAACGCAATTTCTGGGGTCCTCATCTTTTTCCCGGACCCCTGGACCAAGAGGAAGCAACGAAAAAATCGCCTGCTGGATAGCGTTTTTCTCGAGCTATTGTGGACCAAACTGGAAGCGGGTGGGTTTCTCTGGCTCAAGAGCGACAACCGGGAATACTACTCGACGGTCAGCGCCGCTGCACTCTCGACCGGGTTTTCGATGTCCGCCTCTTTCCCGGGGGAAATTGTCCCCGGGCCATACCGGACCATCTTTGAAAAACTTTTTATCTCCCAGGGGAAACCCATTTACCAGGCATTCTTTTATAAAGGAGATAAGGTCTGAAATCACCATGAAAAAAGGGCGGATCAAACCATTTTTCCAGGCGCTGCTACACCTCCTAATGGCCATCGGCCTCCTGGCTGCCCGGCAGCCGGCAGTTTTTCAAAAAATCCCGGCCCCAACCGGATCGATCTTAAGCGACCCGGCGGCCCTGGTTAGACAGATCGATGAGGTCCTCGATTATTACCGGGATTTCGGGAGCGCAGACCCGCTACTCACAAAGAACCCACCGTGTTTACCGGCTGGCGTCAGCCTGGCCACTATCCAGACCACCCTGGTTTTTATCCGCGACACGGTCAAGGAAGACCTGGCTAAAAATAATCCCATACGCCTGCAAGACCCGGCCTTTTGGGCACGACATTTCGATGTCTTTCGCTGGCGTCCGCCCCTGGAAAAATCAGACCGGGCTTCGTCCATTCGCGTCACCCGGTATGCGGTCTTCTTCGTGCCGGGTCGGTTTAAAAAAGACGAAACCTATCGTTATGCCCTCTACCGGGTGCCCGATGATGAGCAGGGCCTGGGTGTGGCCGAGGCGCGGCAGCGCAAAGAGACATTGGCCCGTTTCCGGTATACCCGGCAGATGGTCATGGCCGGGGCCTATGACCGGGGTGGGGCCAAGCCCCTGGTCTGGCTGACCAAAGATGGCCTTCAGAAGGCTCTTATGCAGGGCACGATTGCCGTCCGGCTACCGGACCATTCCCTTACCTATTTTAATGTCGATCGCGACAATGGCCAGCCCTTTAACCCGGCATTGAAGAACCCGGACGAACAGAAGCGGTACTGGTACTTTGCCGAAGTACCGGCAGCCAAAGGCTATGGACCCGATGTGGCCTCTATGGTCGATATCTATCCCGGTGTGGCCCTGGCCGGTGATGTGGAAAACCTGGGGCTCGGCCTGGTCATCGGCCTGCGTCACCCGGTCCCCCGGTCCGGGGAATGGCACATTCACCTGGGCATCCTGGCCGATACCGGCGGTGCATTTTCTGCCAACCTCTCCCAGCTCGATTACTTCCTGGGCACCTTTTCTTCAGCCGCCGCATTTAAAAAAGCCTCCGGAAAATTTCCCGAATATGTGGAAGTTTTTCTGTTTATCAAGAAACCAATCTAACCGGGTCCTTCAGAAAATCTGCTGCAAAAGCTGGAAAATTTTGTCGGAATCGATCCGGCGGGGGTTGTTGTCGCTCCGGCCTTTGGTCAGGGCCTGGTCGGCGAGCCCACGAAGATCGCTTGACTGGATCCCATAATCGCTTAGCCGGGGTTGGAAATGGAGCCGGGTCAATACTTCCTCTAATCGCCCCACCAGGCTGTCGATGTCGGTCACGGAAAAAAGGCGGAATAAGAGGGCGAACGATTCCTGGATATGGGCGGGAGAAAGGCCGGGGGCCAGATCGGCGGGCGAAGCGAGGTAATTGAACCGGGCCACTGCCGGCAGGGTTAAGAACACGGCCAGGCCGTGGGGGATACCGAAATGGGCGGTTAGGGGATAGGAGATAGAGTGGGGGAGGGTGGTCCTGGAGATATTGATGGCTTTACCGGAGAAAAAACTACCGAGCTGGAGATGTTCGAGCCGGTGCAAAGAATTCTCTAAAAACACGTTTTCATAAATAAGGGAGACCGACTGGCCGGCAAATTGCCGGGAACCCGGTGTGCCCCCCCGGGCCCAGATGGATTCCACACCCTGGGCCAGGGCATCGAGGATGGTCGAGTTAAGTACCGCTCCCGGCAAAGAGCGAAGCAGCAAGGGGTCTAATACCACCAGCCGGGGCAGGAAGTGGGGGCTGACCAGCGAAAGTTTGATCTTATCCCGGTAGACCACGGCAAAAGTGGTGGCCTCGCTACCCGTACCGGCAGTGGTGGGGACAAAGATCAGATCGATTTTTTTATCCAGGGCCCGATCCTCCAATACATCTGCCACCCTGCGGCAACCGTTGGCATAGGCCAGGGAGATGATCTTGGCCAGGTCGATAATGGTTCCCCCGCCGAGACCGATGATCAGATCGATGTCGTTATCCCCTTTGACCTGGTCATACACTGCTTCCACATCCTCGAGCGGCAGGGCTTTACCCGAATAAGCGTATGTCTTGATCTTTAAATCCGCCTGCCGGGAATCGAAGTAAGCGGCTGCCCCACACTGGGGAAAACCGTCCCGGTCGACAAAGAGCACGATATGGCGATAGTTTCCCAGGTAATCATCGAGCCGGGACAACGCCCCCGGGCCGAAGAGGACATTATTGTCTAAAGTGGGCCATAAAGGCATCCCGGTTCTCCCTGGGGGTGGTGGTGGGTCGGCCTAAATCGGGCCGTGACCCGGGCTTTACTTTGACCACCAGCAAAGATAGGCGGTTGTTCTTTTCCAGGTCGAAAACAGCTTCGTTGAGCTCTTGCCGGGTCTCGACGCAGGCCGTCCATTCATAACCGCAGGCCTGGCCGATTTCCAGGAAATTGACGCTGTCGGATACGGTGGGCTGATTACCGGTGGATTCATGGGCGCCGTTATCGATGATGATATGCTTGATGCGGCGGTTGGTGTAATGGCCGATGGTAGCCAGGCTGCCGAGCTGCATCAGGGAAGCGCCGTCGCCATCCAGGATAAATATCGGCCGGCGGGAGGAAGCCAGCCCGAGGCCGAAGCCGATGGCCGAAGTGCAGCCCATCGAGCCGACAGTGTAGAAATCTTTCCCGTGGGATTCCTGCCGCTGTTCCCTGATCTCGAAGAGCTCCCGCGACGTCTTGCCGGTGGTGGAGATAAACATGGCCTGGTCTGAGGCGTTCTCGACAATCACGCGCAGCACCTCTTCCCGCGTCATTTCATAGTCGTGTTTTTTTCTACTGATCTTAAAATCGGCAAAAACCTCCGGCTTGATCACCATAATGAAGGGCCGCTCCTTTTCCCGCACATAGGCACAGGCTTGTTGCACCTGTTCAGGCCAGAGCGCCTCATCGAGAACCGCATAATCGATCTCCATGACGCGCATGAGATCGAGCATGATCCGGCCCATCATCTTGTGTTGGGGCTCGTCTTTCTTGCCCGGCTCCCCCCGCCAGCCGACCAGCATCAATGCCGGCAGAGAGTAGACATCGGCGGACAAGAGCGAGGTATAGGGGTTGAGGGTCTTGCAGAACCCGGAATTTTGCATATAGACCACAGCCGGTTTGCCCTGTCCCAGGTAATACCCGGCGGCAATGGCCACTGCCTCGCACTCGTTAACGGCCACGGTATGCCGGAACATGTCCTGGGAGCTGAAATAGGAGATGAGGCCCTTAAAGGTGGAATCGGGCACGCCGATGACCTGGTCAAAACCGGCCTCACACAGTTTTTTGGAAAAATCCTCTACTGAAATCACGAAAATCCTCCTTGATAAGCGAATCTGTTGTCCATGAGCCTATAATATACCACTTCCCAGCCTTTTTTTCCATAGCAGGGAAATTCTTAGAAGCGGAAGTAGATGAAGGGCTGATAGGTGCCGCTGACCAGGGTCAGGATACTGGCCAGGAAGACCAGGATGAGGAAAAGGCCGCTAACCAGCGCATAGACCAGGGTACCGACCCTGCCCGCGCCCTTATCTTCACTTCCCCGGAGCCGGTTCCCGATAGCCGGGACCAGCGGAAAAGAACCGAGCAGCCCCAGGACGATCCAGACCGCCACCTCCGCATCCAGGTACAGGGCCGGGTAATAGACCAGGCCGGAGCCGGTGCCAAAACCGAACATGGCTTTAAGGTAAGCGAACGCATAGGCGAGGTCGGGTGAGCGAAAAAAGACCCAGCCGATCATCACCAGCAACTGGCAATAGATGAATTGCAGAACCCGGAAGCGGGATTTTTTCAAAAATTTCCTCAAGAATAGGTGCTCGATGACCAGGAGAATGCCATAATACCCGCCCCAAACAAAGAAAGTCCAGTTGGCCCCATGCCAGATGCCGCACAAGAGAAAGGTAAAGAAAGCGCCGGACATATACATCCAATTTTCCGCTTTGATGCCTAGCAGTCTCTCCCCCTCGATGCGGCGCGACACCGCATAGGAGATAGGTAAAAACAAGTAATCCCGCAGCCAATTGGCCAGGGTGATGTGCCAGCGGGTCCAGAATTCCTTGATCGACCGCGATACATAAGGGTAATTGAAATTTTCCGGGATTTTAAAACCGAGCAAGCGCCCGAGGCCGATGGCCATATCCGAGTAACCGGAGAAGTCGAAGTAGATTTGCAGGGTATAGCAGAGGATGCCCAGCCAGGCCAACCCGGCCGTTTGCTCGGCTGCCGGTATGGAGAAGACCTGGTTGGCAACCCTGGCCACCCCATCGGCAAGCAACACTTTTTTGCCCAGGCCGATGATGAATCGCTTGACCCCAATGGCGAAATCATCGGCAGCGATTTCCCGCGCCCCCAGTTGCGGGGAAAAGGTGTGGTACAGGGTCAGGGGCCCGGTCACCAATTTGGGAAAAAGGGAGATATAGAGGGCAAAATCGATAAAATTCCGCTGCACCGGCCGGGTTTCCCGGTAAACATCGATGATGTAGGAGAGGGCCAAAAAAGTGTAGAAAGAAATGCCGATGGGCAGGTGGATGGGGGTTTTTGACACCGGTATGCCCAGGTTCAGGGCGACAAAATGGGCGTATTTGAAGAGAAAGAGCAGGCCGAGATTAAAGCAGAGCGCCTGGATAAAGAGCAGCTTCCGGACGCCTTTGCTCAGCCGGGACTGGAGCCAGAGACCGGCAGCGTAATTGACCAGGATGGAGGCGATCAGTACCAGCGCATAAACGCCCTCGCCAAAGGAGTAGAAAAACAGGCTGACCAGCACCAGGAAAGCATTGTGGGCCTCCTGTTTCAAAGAGAAGAAGATGAGCAGCAGCAGGGGCAAGAAGAGGAACAGGAAAATCAGCGAGCTAAATTCCATTTTTAAGAGGCTATTATATCACACCCCCGGACCTGGGGCAAAATCATCGGGCGAATCCCAATCAGCCGTCTGATTTTGGCGGCGAAGTTCCTCCAGGCTGACCGGTACTTGTAATCATGCCCGAAATATTTTATAATGGGATATCTTAAAAAAGAGAAGACGATGAGTGAACCATTGATGGTCAGAAAGAGTTCGCCGACATACGGCAGCGAGATCACCAGCCCCTATGACCCGACAAAAATCGATATCACCATTAAATATCTGTCCCTTGACATCCTCATTAAAAGGATGATAGATGGACGCATCGACCTGAATACGGAATTCCAGCGCCATTCCGATTTGTGGAACGATGAGGTACAGAGCCGGTTGATCGAATCCCTCCTGGTGCGTATCCCCCTGCCGGCCTTCTATTTCGACGGCACGGATGATGAAAAATGGCAGATTGTCGATGGCTTGCAGCGTCTCATCACGTTAAAGAACTTCGTCATAGACAAAAAACTAAGACTCCAGGGACTCGAATACCTGACCCAATTCGATGGTTACGGTTATGATCAGCTACCACCTTATCTCCAGGGGCGGATCGCTGAGACCCAGATCACGGCCTTTATCATTAACCCGGGCACGCCGCGAGATGCCACTTTCAATATTTTTAAACGAATCAACACCAGCGGCCTGGTCTTGACTCCACAGGAGATCCGCCATGCCTTAAACCAGGGTATAGCGGCAGATTTTGTTCGTGACCTGGCCGAGCTCCCGGAATTTATACAAGTTGTTAAAAATAAATCGAAGCGGATGCTCGACCGGGAATTGGTTACCCGGTTTGTTGGTTTTTACCACAATTTTGAGAGATACAACATAGACCTGGAAAATTACCTGGATGAAGTGATGAGAAAGCTGGCCAAAACTTCCCAGGAGGAACGGGACCGGATTAAGGATGCTTTTATTAGGGCCATGAAGGGGGCCTATCGAATCTTCGGGGATAATGCCTTTGCAAAGATCGGTCGCCTGGAAGGGAAGAAACCAAAATTTAACCGGGCCCGCTTCGATGCCTGGGCGGTTAACCTGGCCCGCCTCCCTGAAGAAGATATCGAGAAACTGGCCGGCAGAAGGAACACGATTGAATCCAGGTTTAGCGAGATACTTCAGAACGATGAAGATTTTAAAAAAGCCCTCGGCGAGGGTACAGGAAAGTATAGTGCGGTTGAAAAACGGATTACCGTTATCGGAAAAATGTTAGAAGAGATAGTTAATGATCCAGGAAATTGAATTAAAAAATTTCAAATGCTTCGAAGAAGAGGCGTTCGACCTCAAAGCCCTCAATATGTTGACCGGTCTGAACGGCATGGGCAAATCCACGCTGATCCAGGCCCTGTTACTCCTGCGCCAGCACTTTGAACTGGGCAATTATGAAGATCTGTCCCTGAATGGCGACCTGGTAAGGCTGGGCAAAGGTAAGGATTTACTGCATCAATACCGCAAAATCAATGAGGTCGGTATTTCCCTGACCGATGATATCGGCGGTCAGGGTAGTTGGAACCTGGATGCCGGTGAACTTGATAGCGATCATTTATTGGTGAAAAGCCAGATCGAAAGGGATCATCCTATTTTTACATCCTCCCTGTTCGGGAATCATTTTCGCTATATCGGTGCGGATCGGCTGGGCCCACGGGAATATTACGAGACCTCGAATTATAAAGTCAGGAACCGCAACCAGATCGGTTTGAGAGGGGAATATGCGGCCAATTTCCTCCTGGAATTCGGCAGCCAGCCTCTCCCCATCCCGGGATTGAGACATCCCTCTGAAGCGGGGTTGACCCTGCGGGAGCAGGTCAATGCCTGGCTGGGTGAGATCCGACCCGGTACGAGAGTGAGCGCCCAGCCTGCCCCGGATATGAGCCTGGTGGGTTTAAAATACCGGTTTGCCGCCGGTAACGATCTCAGCAATGAATTCCGCCCAACCAATGTGGGTGGCGGATTTTCTTTCCTATTACCCATATTGGTGGCCCTTCTCTCCTCGCCCAAAGGGGGCCTGGTCGTTGTCGAAAACCCGGAAGCCCATTTACACCCAAAGGGCCAGGCGCAGATGGGCAGGTTGTTTGCCCTGGCTGCCGCCAACGGTATCCAGTTGATCGTTGAGACACACAGCGACCATGTATTGAACGGTGTCCGGGTAGCGGTCAAGGAGGGATTAATCGAACCCCAGGATACCCATGTCCTCTTTTTTACCGGCGCTGTGATTGAAGGAAAATTTAAACACTATACCTTATCTCCGCAAATCGATCGCAACGGCAGGATCGATCAATGGCCGCAAGGATTCTTCGACGAATGGGAACAACAGTTGACCAACTTGATGTAGGCACGTTGGATATATACTTTAACGAATTATCCATCAGGAAGGCCGAGAATAAAGCCATTGCCCGTAATTGGTTGAAAGACCTGGTCGCTCTCTGGAAGATCGCATCGGGGATGGGTTTTACCGGTTTCAGGACAACCGGCAGCCTGGTGCAGGAACAGATTGCCGAAAACTATTCCATCGGGGATTGGCTTGTGGATAAAGAGGTGGACCTGGATATGCGCCGTCTATTCAGGGGACAGTTCTTAAAATACCCCTTTATCGGGGATGTTCTAGAGAGTAAAAGCAGGGATGGTCAAAAACTATTCGAGTTTAAATATAAAGACAGCACAGTCTACGGTCTTGGGGCTGCCTATCTCTTTGAATCATTGGCCGCCAGCTTCGATAACGCTGCCGAATGGGATAATACCCGGGTTCACTTGACCGTATTCTCCTATTCGGAAGATATAAAAGGGATCGTCCAGGAAAATGGGTATGTTAATCATGCCTGTAAACCAGTCCACCTGCAGAGATTAAGAGACTGGATTAGCGGTATCAAAAAACGCGCCGTCCCTGATGGGAGGATACTCTGGGAGAAGCGTAAAGAGTTCTTCCCCCATCTTGTTTTCTGCGAATTTGCCAGGAAACAGGTATTATCGCTAAGCGATAGCCATCCGGAATTTATCCAGGTCAAGAAAAGGCTATTTGAGCTCGAAGACTATTTCTCACATTGGCAGACGGGGCCTTTCGAGGCAGATTCTCTGCCTTCTAAGATCACGGTGGAATCGGATGACCGCCGGAAAAGGTTTAGAAGCCAGCTCACTTTTGCATGTGAAGATGGTAAAGAGCGGCCGTTTTCCTGGCATTGCCGCTACACGCCCGGGCCTGGCCGGCTTTATTTTTATCCCGATGAAAAAACGCGGAAATGTCACATCGGTTACATCGGGCCGAAGATAATGTAGGCAGGGAGAAAGAACATGAAAGTGTTTTTGAGTGGGATTGCCGGGACGGGCATGAGTGCCCTGGCCGGGCTGTTTAAGGAAAAGGGCGATGAGGTGTGGGGCTCGGATGCCGCTTTTTACCCGCCGGTAGATGGCATCCTCAAAGACATGAAGGTCAAGCTCTTCAGCCCATATAAGGCAGAAAACATCCCGCCGGATGTCGATGTCTGCGTGATCGGCAACGTCATTGGCCGGGGAAACCCGGAAGCAGAACACATCCTGGATAACGGTCTCGAATACTATTCGCTGGCCGAGGCGCTCTACCGGTTCTTTATCAAGGGCAAGAAATCGATCGTGGTGGCCGGCACCCACGGCAAGACCACGATTACCTCGTTTGTCGCCCACCTGCTGGCTGTGGCCGGGCAAAGCCCCGGTTTCTTTATCGGCGGCAAGCCCAATAACTTTGCCGCCAATTATGGCCTGGGCTCCGGCCCTTATTTTGTCTCCGAGGGCGACGAGTATGAGACGGCTTTCTTCGACCGCTCTTCTAAATTCTTAAAATACCACCCTTTCTATTTGATTATCTCTGCCCTGGAGTACGATCACCTCGATTTCTTCCCGGATGAGAAGCTCTATCTCAAGAGCTTTACCAACCTGGTCAACCAGGTGCCGGCCGGCGGTCTGATTATCGTCAATAACGATTTTGAGATGAACCGCCAGGTGATCAAGAAAGCCTTTACCCCGCTGGTTACTTACGGATGCGGCGATGGCGCCGCTGTCCTGATCCGGGATATCCGGCGGTCAGACGGCTGCACCCATTTTACCCTGCGCTGGAATGACCGGGACATGCACTTCAAGACGCCGCTTCCAGGCCGATATAACCTCTGGAACCTGGCCGCCGGTATCATCCTCGGGCTTCACCTGGATTTCCCGCCGGAGACGATCGCGCGCGCGGTGGAGAGTTTTGCCGGGGTAGAGCGCCGCTTTTCCATCATCCACCAGAAGGGCAATACCGTTTTTATCGAAGATTTTGCCCATCATCCCACTGCCATCAAAGGGGTAATAAACGGTGTGAAAGAACTTTACCCGGGAAAGAAGATCATCGTCCTGTTTGAGCCGCGTTCCTGGAGCCTGAGACGGAATTTCTTTCAAAAGACGCTGGCCGGGAGTTTTTTTGACAGCGACGAGGTGGTGATCAAAGAAGTGTTTGAAAAGGAGAAAATCCCGGAGACGGAGAGGCTCGACCTCCCGAAGATCAAAGCGGAATTGGAAGGGGCGGGCAAGAGGGTTTTACTGGTACCGGATGGTGCCGCTATCCGCGAGTATATCCTCGGCCTGGACTGGCGCCAGCCCCAGGCGGTTCTCTTGATTTCTAACGGCAGTTTCGACAATTTACCGGCTTTTATAAAAAATTTGTCATAATCTGGATTTTTTCGTTGACTTTTTTTCCCTTTCCAGATAAAATCTAACATGAAAACGAAAAGCGAAAAGATTCGTTTACAAGAAGCCCGGTATTTATGGATAGAAACCATTGGGCTTTGGGGATCAAATGTAACCAAAAATTTTACCTGGAGGAATAATGGACTATTTATTGACTGAAGAACAACGCATGTTAAAAGACATGGTGGCCAAATTTGCCAGGGAGGAGATCGGGCCAAAGGCCCGGGAAAACCAGGAAAAAGGTATATTCCCGGCCGAGGTGGTGAAAAAGGCGGGCGAGCTGGGTTTAATGGGCATTGCTTATCCGCCCGAATACGGCGGCGCCGGTATGGATTTTGTCTCTTACATGTTGGCTATCGAGGAGATTTCCCGGTACTGCGCTTCCACCGGGGTGATCGTTTCTGCCCACTCTTCGCTGGTGGTAGACCCCATTTTCCGGTTCGGCACCGAAGAGCAGAAGAAAAAATACCTGCCCGACCTCTGCTCTGGCCGGAAGATCGGTTGCCATGCACTGACCGAGCCGGGCGCCGGGTCGGATGCCGGGGCGATCAAGACAATGGCCAAACTGGTGGGCGATAAATGGATTATCAATGGTTGTAAACATTTTATCACCAATGGGGCGGAGGCCGAGGTGGCGGTCATATTTGCCTTAACGCAGCCGGAGCAGAAGAGCAAAGGTATGAGCGCCTTTATCGTGGAGAAAGGGACGCCGGGTTTCCGGGTCGGCAAACACGAGGAAAAGCTGGGCATCAGGTCCACTTCCACCACCGAGCTCATCTTTGAAGATTGCGAGATCCCGAAAGAGAATTTGCTCGGCGAGCTGAACAAGGGTTTTAAAGTGGGGCTGACCACGCTCGACGGCGGCCGGCTGGGTATCGCTTCCCAGGCCCTGGGCATCTGCCGGGCATCTATCGAGGATGCGGTCAAATACGCCAAAGAGAGGGAGCAATTCAACCAGCCGATCGGCCGGTTCCAGGCCATCCAGTGGATGGTTGCCAACATGGCGACCGAATATGAAGCGGCCTGGCTGCTGACCTATCGCGCCTCGCTGATGAAAGACAAAGGGCTGCGCTACACCAAAGAGGCGGCCATGGCCAAGCTGAAGGCCTCGGAAACAGCTTCCTTTTGCGCCAACAAGGCCCTGCAGATTCACGGCGGTTACGGCTATACCAAAGAATTCGATGTCGAGCGCTATTTGCGGGACGCCCGCATTACGGAGATTTACGAGGGCACCAGTGAAGTGATGAGGCTGGTCATCGCCTCCAACCTTCTGGACTAGCCGATAAGAGCGATCGCTGAAACCTGGAAGGCCCGGGGTATTTGACGTGGCCACAATTACACGTTTTTATGGACCTGGGGCGAAATTCGTCGAAATTGTTTTTTTATTTTTTTTGGGCGGTTATTTCCACCATCCGGCTCACCACAGCTTCCACCCCGGTTATATCGGTCACCTTCACTTCGAGGGGGTGCTTTCCGAACTCGAAAGCCAGGTCAAAGACCACCGGCTTTTGACCGGTAATGTCTATTGTCGCCCAGGCGCCGTCCGCAGTACGGGCTTCCATAGTCTTTATCGTTTCGGGGTTTTCCAGCGCCACCTTCACCGTCACCGTGTCCTGCGCAATGACCTCGCCCTCTGCGGGAGATTCTATGACGACGGAAGGCCTTATACACTCCACGCTTATCCTGCGGGAAGTTTCCGTTTGATTGCCGGAGCAATCGACAGCGCGGAAGTAAACGATATGCTCGCCGGGCTGGATGATGATGTCCTCGGAAATTTTGCCATCGCCCTTTCTCTGAATCCATAACCCGCCGTCGATCCTGTATTCCATGAGCGATATGCCAGATTCGTCGATGCCGCGCGCCTCCAGTTTTACTTTCGGGCTGTCAAATTTCTTCCCTTCTTCCGGGAGTGTGATCTCAATCTGCGGGGGATTGTCTTTTCCGGATACCTTGACGATGAGAAGCGCCTCGTTATTGAAGCGCGAATTTTCATCCAGGGTTTTATCGGGATCGATGACGACCCGCAGGGCCTGCTCTCCCGGCACGGTCGTCCAGGTAAACTTAACCTGCTTCGGCCCGTAAAGCGGCACTTCCGGGAGGGTCATGCGGGCCACTTCGATGGAATTAGGGGTCCCTACCGGGGCCTGCAACAGTGCAACGGTGACGTCCTTGCCGGGGTCCATGCCGAGATTATGTATGTTGGCGGTGATCTCCACCCTCTCGCCGGGGGTGAGCTCTCCCTGCTTCGAGATGGTTATATCGTTGGAGTTGACACCCAGGTCCATGCCCTTAAAACGGAAGCCGGGCGTGTCGTATACCTTTTTCTCCGCGGCCTCTCGCGATTCGGCTATAACAAAAGTATCGACCTCGGTGAGCCGGTAAACCACCTGGAAGTCGCTGGTCACGACATAGTGACCACCTCGCAAGTGCTCCGATTTGAGTTCGATGCAGTTTTCGTTTTCCGGGCCGCCGGGGAAACGGATCGCACGAGGGGGAATTGGAAACGCATAATGCCCTTCCAGCAGCACCTCTTTGAATGACGCTATCTTCACACCGTTGAAATAGATATCCACATTATGCGGTATATATGCGCTCCTGGCCCACGGAAGGGAGAAGTTTACCTCGAGCCACGCCTCCACGAGATTCGTATGGGACCATTTTCCATTCATTAACATTGCCGAATAATCTATTTTGCCATCGCCTGTTGTGTCGGCATGGATAAAGTCGATAACTCCATCTCCATCCGTATCTTCACTGATAATGACCCCCGGGTTATCCTCATCGGGTTCAATCATCCACCAATCGATAGATTTATCCGAGTATTTCGACTTTTTTTGAGAAGCTTTCGACCAATCGACATGGTAGGGATTAAAAGTGGGCAAAAGCCCGGCAAACTCTTTTTTTATTTGGCTTGTCGGCGCGGCTTTATAGATTTCAGTCGGCTTAATATCTGTCCCATGAATTGAACTTATCGACTGGTTTAAGTCATCCGGGACGTGTGAAAAAGTTAAATATTCTCCTTTCTTTAACGGTATGTCCTGGAAAAATGCGGAACTCTTAAGTTTTTTGCTGCTTCGCGACATCGTCAAAGAGCCATCTTTAACCGGTAGGATGTGTATAGTATGGTTCGAGTTCCTGGGGAGGGAATGAATAATTGTCCAGCCTTCATCTCCCGATGGAAGGGCTATCCAGGGGATTTGTAGGGTACCGTATGCCCTACCATTTTGTTGATCGAAAAGACACCATTGGTTTAGTGAATTTACCACCAACACAGAGACTGGACATTTGTAGATAAGAATGTCGTGGTCTCGATTCTCCAAATAAGCAGATTTGTTTTTTGGCGTTGTTTCACTGGAAGTTTTATTTTCCCTCTCCATCGCTTTCTTGTGCAGATTAAAGCCGATTGAAATACCGAAAACATCCAAACAGTACTCGGTTACGTCTGGATCTGTGAAAATTACTCGCTCTTCCAATAGGACGGAAAGGTGCGCCGCTCGAGATCCTTCCCTGTCTTTGTCCGAGTTCAGAATCGTCCACAGGGCAGAGTAAAATTCGCCAATTTTATAAAACGGTAGATTGTGAGATGAGAAATTTAGTCCAAGCGCACAAAGCGCAAGCTTCCCGATTCCATATTTTGCGGCAAGCGCGCCCGGCAAGACCCCGGCTGTTGTAACTGACGCCAGGAATATGGATGCCCCAATAGTATCTTGCTCGGATTGATATTCACTGACCGCTGTTCCAAATAAATGATAATATCCACCCGAGTCGTCACGACCGTTTTCTTCTCTTATAGGCACAAGATGGTTTCTCAGCAAGTCAAGATCGACACTTTCTCCACTGTATTTCTGGAGTTCGCTTTCGAGTAGATCGTTTTTATCGGAATCCGATAATTGATCATGAAAACATTCCTGTCCCCTTGAAGCTGCACGCAACATATTGTGGCAGGTCAGCAGTGCTTCAAATTGATCTCCATCACATAATTCCAGGCCGATCCTGTATAAATCGCCCGGTGAAAATCGCAATTCAGAATTGCGCCTTATCCTATTAGCAAGCTCTTTGTAGAGAGATACTTCCTTTCCGGTATAAAAATTATCCAGTAAATGCTGGATGTTCTTAGCCCCAGTGTTAACCAAAAAGAAGAGCAATTTGATGTAGCCCCTCTCTACATTAGTCTCGCCGGAATGTGGGTATTTTTTATGTTGACTATTATAATCTTCCTCTGCTTTTAGAAATAAATTTAACAAATCTGCCCTGGTCATCAAGAGTTCCGACCGTACTTTGTCCTTTAACTGGGGATTTGCCTTAAGCCACTCTTCACATAAGGGCACTAATCCCTTGTCTATATAATGCAGGAGACCTTCCAGAAAAGGCGTAATCTTAAAAAAACTCAATATCCTGGGCCGGTTGGTGCAAAACCAGGAACTTATCAATTCCCACCATGTCGGGTCCACCGTCACCCGGTACACCTGCATCCCCCCCGGTACGGCGCATTCCAGCTTATGGCTGAAGGTTTTGCCGAAGGTCTCGATTTTTACTTCGCCATTTATATTTTTAAAGCCGTCATACAACACCGGATCGACCCACAGCTCCAGCGAAGCGTTCACCGGCAGCAGCGCATGTTCCACTGTGGGCCTGAGGCGGAACGCGCCTACCGGCCCGGTGCGCACGGTCAGGTCGGTCAAGCCGTCCCCTTTGTTCACCAGCCGCAGCTTTTTGCCGAGGGTGTTGGGGTTTGTCTCCAACTCCTCCCACTGGAGATCGACCCTGGGTATCTTGACCATGACCTCCACCTCGGCCTGGTCGCTGAAACCGTCTTTCGAACGAATTCGCACCGGGAACCGGTGCAATTCGCGGATGCAATCCTGGGCCGAAAGCGCAAGCATGTACTGCCGGACCTCGCCGGGCGGCAGATGGATCGGCCTGTCTTCAGAGCCTTCGCCCACGAACCCTACCAGCAATTCTTTATCATCCGGCGGTAGGCATTCGAGGACCACCTCCAGCAGATGATCCGAGTTGTTGCGCACAGTGATCGGCATTCTCTGACCGTATTCGCGGGGTATGGTCACGCCGTAACGTGGCCTCTCAAAGGAAAGACCTTTTTGCAATGTGAAGGGGCGCATCTCGCTCCAGGTATGTCCGTCACCCGCCCGGAATTCATACGTAATGCCGGCCTCGAGACCTTCCAGGACAACCCTGTGTTCCCTGCCCTGCTGGCCTTCGGCCTTCTCCCATTTCTCTGCCCCGGCCTTCCTGTATTCTACCTGTGTCGCTGCCGGGATGGGACTGAACCAGGTTATCACCGCCCGGCTGCCTGTAATCACCTTCCCGTCTTCCGGCCACAGGTCAAAGACATCGGCCATTTTAAAGGTTACCGTGTCCTGCGTCTCCTTGTCGTCCGTGGAAAAGGCTGCGGCTTTTATCGTATGCTCCCCGGGGACGAGGGATTTCCAGTCCAATTCAGCCTGGATATGGGATAGATCATTTCCGGCCAGCAAACGACCATCGAGATAAAGTTTCATCCCTTTCACAGGTTTTCCCGGCCCGGAACAGGCCTGGGAAAAGACGTTCCCGGGGGCTGAGACGATATCCCCGTCCTGTGGGAAAACAACCCGGCAGCTCATGCCGGAAAGCGATACATCGGTCAGGTCGAGAAACATGCTCTCGGTTCCAACTGCGCCCCTATCGTCCGTGACCCGCAGCCGTGGGGAATAGAATTTGCCTTCTTGGTATATATGTTCCACCAAGCCCGGCCCTACTTTCATGAACGTGCCGTTCCCTTCGAAATCCAATTCGTATTTGGCGATGGTGTGTTTGTCCGCCGGCCTACCCGATACATTGAAGATTACTTTCCGGTTGTCCTCGAAAATGCGCTCAAGGGTTAAGACAGGCTCAGGCGGCATATCGCCGTCGCCGTCTGCGGCATAGATAAAAAAGCAATCTTTCGACCAGTCCGTGGGATTCGTGCCCTGCACCGTGAATTGAAGGGTGGCGGGTGCATCCAGCTTAAGCGGGATTTGCAGGGGCTGTCCGGCGTAATTCCATGAATTAAAGAGTTCCTTGCCATCCGGGCCAGTGATGATGAGCCGTGCATGAATAGGAATTTTTGCGCCTATCGTTACCGCACCAGGCGCTGTCACCGGCAGCATGAAAGATTTAATGCCGCCCGGGAGTAAGGCGTCGAGCTTCATCCCGCTGTTCAGGTGAAGCACTTGTTTGTTTTTTGCCGCCTGTACGCTTTCCGGTTTAACGCGGGTGATTTCCAGGCGAAAACCATAACTCACGGGGGAGTAGTCGTTGGGGTTGGTTCCAAGTACCTTCAAGATATGATAGCCGCTATCGAGGACATGGTATTCGCGATCAAGATTTTGTCCCGCGTAGTTCCAGGAGTTGAATATCTCCTTGCCCTGGGGGTTGTCGACAATAAAACAAAGGTGTACCGGGAAAGTACGGGTATATTGGACCAGCAGCCCGGGGTGGTCCACATAAAACCGGTAATAATCGATATCTCCCGGTCTTTCGATGGCTGCGGTCACTTCCTGGCCGATATGGATCTCCGCGGCCGTCTCAAGGGAATTATTCCCCTGGTAACCTTCATACTCGTCGTTGGGATAAAAGAAAATGCCGATGAAAAAATTTCCCTGGTTCTGTTGAGAGGGGTCTGTGCCCGAGACTTCGATAAAGTATTCGGAGGCCTCATGAATGGCAATGTCCGGGTTAAGGGACTGACCGCCGTAATTCCAGGACGAATAAATCTCTTTTCCCTGGCGGTTTAACACCCTCAACTTAGAATGACAGCCGGAAAGCTGGAAACGGATCTTTATGAAACCGGTCCTATCGATGTTGAAACTGTAAAGGTTGTATTTCCCACCGGGAAAAAGGGTGCCGCCAAACCTTTTCCCTGGGCGCACCGGTTTCGGCGGCGTGGTTTCCGCAGCAAATTCTTCGGGTTTGCATTCCGTACCGATGAAGTCTATCTTTAGATTGGCAGCGGCAAGGGTATAATCGCCCGGGTTGGTCCCGGAAAGTGAAATGCGGTATAGTCCGGGTTTATAGACCGGGCACGAGGCGTCGATGGGTTGATTGGCGTAATTCCAGGTATTTACGATTTCCTCGCCCAGGGGATTATGAACCCGGATACGCGAATGAATAACGCAGTCCGTCAATCTCGCGCGCAGGATGCCCGGCCCCTTTACCGCCACCATGAAATAATTCACATCACCCTGGGGAAATATGAACGGTCTTATAATCTCGCCGAATTCCACGGGCAGGGCCGAATCGAAGGTGTTATTCGGTTGATACGGATCGATGATGGGTTGGTAATTGACAATAAGGGCACTGAATACTTCCGGGACATCCCTGATTTCGCCGCTAATCCCAATAATAAGTTCCCCTGTCCCCGACTGGACCGTTCTTTCCAGCGGTTGGTTGGCATAGTTCCAGGTGTCGGCCAGTTTGTTGAGGTCTTTATCCAATATACCCAGGAATGTATTGAATGGATTCGGCCCTGCTTTGACGGTTACATTGCCGGGATGAGGAAGCATTATTTTGAAAAACCGTTCTTTTTTTTCGCAGGGAATTTGCACCTTCATCGCTTCATCCAGGGGGAGTACGGCCGGCTGTGATTCTTCTATTCCTTTGATGACAAGCTCGCCGGCGGTTATTTTTCGGCATATGACAATCGTTTCAGATTCATTCCCCGAACGTAAGCTCCCGCAGGCGTACCCCGTATGGTATCCCTCGATGTCGACGGCAACCACGAAGTTGCGACCGATAAACGGCTTCTCTTTGAGCTGCACCTGGTTAAAAGGGGCTCGGTCGATATTCGTAAAAACACAGGTATCGGTGCCGTCTTTTTCAGCCACGGTGACAGCGCCCATTCCCTCAAGCAGCCGCACCCTGCTCTTTTTCACTTCGCCGCCGCTGTCTGTTTTTACATTTACCGTGATCTTTGCCGGGCACGGGACAGGATTGAGCTCCACGTCCAGCGTAAGGACCGTATCTTTTTCAATCTTAAGCCGCCCCTGCTTTGGCTCGCATAGGGGGGCATTCACCAGATATCCATATTCTCCAACCGGGATATAGCCGGACGAATAATTGCCGTCCCAGTCGGCCCAAAGACTGAACTCTTCGGCGCCTGTCTCTTCCGGCAGGACGGCCGTAAGCTTGACTTCGGCAGCCGGCAAAGGAAAAACCGCCCCGGAAAGGCGGACATTCCCCTTGATCCCGCCGGTTGCAAAACCTTGCAAGATAAATCCAAGGTTCTTGGCTTTGCGGTCGATTTTGACCTTTTTTCGCAGCGGTCGAAAATCAGCGGCATCTATGCTGAGTTCGTAATCCCCGGGCTCAAGTCCGAGGAAAAGGGCCTCCCCGCCACTATCCGTATTGGCGAAGCGAGCGTCTATCCATACAGGTATGCCGGTCAGCGGTTTGTTTTCTTCATTGCAGACACTGATTATAAAAGGCCAATCGATGGTCCTGGTTTTGCTCATTTTTCACCTTTTTTCATGATCGATCTTTACGCCGTTCGGGTTTATTGGTTATCATGGTTTCATTATAGTACTTTGCATTTTCTTTGGCAATAATCAATCTTCTCCCGATGGAATAAAATAGCAAACGGAAGGCCCGGGGTATTTGACGTAGCCACAATTCCGCGTTTTTGCCCGAATTTGTGGATTCTTTATCTCTCTTTAACCGGCAGGACATTTTGAGGTCCGATTATCTAATGTTGCTTAACGGTTGGCCAACCTTGCCCTGAAATGGGGGCAAATAGGGGATTGACTGTAAAAAATGTTTATGTTACTATCCAGAATTCAGTGAACCATAAGGCACGGTGAACGATGATGGTACAAGAGACAATACAGTGTCCAGTCACGGGGTTGCCGGTTGTGCAAAAGCCCCAATGGACCGATATCCGGATCTCGGCTGATTTTATCGTCTCATACCGGCTGATTGGCGACCGCATATTGCAGGTCATACCGCGGGGGCATTTTACCCGGATGGATTTAGAAAGTACCAGGGTTCTCCAGGACCAGGTGTTACAGGAAGCGGTCAAGCCGGGTATAAAAATCGTCGAGATCGATGACTTCCAGGATATTACCGGCAGCGCCGCCCGCTCCGGGAACATTGCCAATGCCCGCTATTTCGAGCAGAAAACCGGCCAATACCTGGCCTCGATCGCTTTTAATGTGCCGGGCCGGACAAAACTGTATCTCCGGGTGGTCGGGAGAATCCGGAAGGAGCCTTATCCATTCGAGATCGAGGATGATTATGAAAGCGCGGTAAAACGGGCGCTGCACATCATTCAACAGGCTGATGCCCAGGATTGCTGGGACCCAAGGAACTTTATCGCCCGGCCGGAATGGAAATACCGGAGCGACAGCCTGTTTACCGAATTTAAGGTGTTAAACGATAAAGTACTGTTTGCCGAACACCGGGGATACCTACGAAAACAAGATGTGGAACCGGTTACCCAGATTATTTTTAATATTTTTAATGCCGGGTTCTTGAGACAGTCAACCCCTTACCTGGTTTCCGATTTTTCCGGCGTCACCGGTGCCTCCTGGTATGGCCGGGTGAAATTCCTGGCCGCTTTCCGGGCGCTTAAAAACAGCTTCGGCCAACCCCAAGCATTTATCATGATCATCGGCAGCCAGGTTGTCAATGTCGCCATGAAGATGGCGCAAAAAAAAATGGACATACCGATGATATTTGTCAAGGACCTGGAAGGGGCCCTGGCCGAGGTTCGTCGCCTGGAAGACCGATCTTCTTCCTGTGCCGGGCCTGCCGGGGAGCAACAGGATAAACCGGCGCATCCCTATGAACGGTATGAAGATGAGATCATGGATTTTATCGGCTCTTTAACCTGGGATGCCCCGGGGAAACAGTTAAGAGAGGTCGATGATAACCACCCCTTCAAATCCATTTTCGATGCCATCAGCCTGGTCAAGCTGGATGTCGATGAGCTGCTCGCCGAGAGTAAAAAAGCCCGGGAAGAAGCCGAGTTTGCCAACAATGCCAAGAGTCAATTCCTGGCCAATATTTCCCATGAGATTCGCACCCCGTTAAACGGCATACTGGGCATGACCGACCTGTTAATGAAGGGTTCATTGACAGGGGAACAGCGGGATCTCTTGAGCGATATCAAATATTCCGGCGATTCCCTGATGGATATCATCAATGAAATCCTCGATTTTTCTAAGATAGAAGCCGGTAAGGTCGACCTGGCCTTTATCGTTTTTAGCCTGCGCGATTTGATCGACCGGGTACTCTTGATGCTGGCTGTCAAGTCCCATGAGAAAAACCTGGAACTGGTCAGCCATATCGATCCCGACATACCGGATGCCCTGACCGGCGACCCGGTCAGGTTACGGCAGGTGCTGTTAAACCTGGTCGGCAATGCGGTAAAATTCACCAACGCAGGGTCGGTGCGCCTGGACATCGTAAGAAAAAATGAGACGGAGCGGCTGGTGATGCTGGAGTTTTCGGTGACCGATACCGGGGTGGGTATTGCCCAGGACAAAATCTCGCTTATTTTTGAAGAGTTTTCGCAGGTGGACAGCTCCACCATCCGGCAGTACAGCGGCACCGGTTTGGGTCTATCGATTGTCCGCTACCTGGTGCAATTGATGGAAGGGGAAATCAAAGTGGAAAGCACGGTCGGCCAGGGCAGCCGTTTCTTCTTTGAAATCCCGCTGGAAAAGGCAGGGGAAAGACAGGCGGTGACGCCGGCATCACCGGCCATAGAAGCGGAGCAAAGATTCACCCGGTTAAGCGTCCTGCTGGTGGAAGACAACCTGATCAACCGTAAATTGGTGGAACGGTGGTTGAAGTTAAAGGGCTGGGAGGTGATCCTGGCCAAGAACGGCAAAGAGGCCGTGGGTAAATACCGGGAAAACACAGTAGACGTAATATTAATGGATATCCAGATGCCGGAGATGGATGGGTATGAAGCGGCCGAAAAAATCCGGGAAGAGGAAGCGCCTGGGGGAAAACATGTGCCGATCATCGCGTTGACGGCCCATGCGCTGGAAAGTTACATGAAGAAATCTTATTCTTCCGGTATGGACGATTTTCTGACCAAGCCGATCGATCCTGAAGAAATGTACCGGGTCATCGGCCGGGTGACCGGCCAGTCGCACTAATTCCCCCGCGATCGAATGGAAACAAGGCCCCGTTCATCCCACAAGGTTTGAGCCAGGCAGCCGCTTCTTAACCCGGCATCCCCCGGCGTCTCATATGCCCATCTTCTCTGCGTATTTTTTCTTAGCATAATCGGGACACAGGAAATGCACGCTAATCCCGACATCGGCCAATGCGTCTTTCCATCCCCACCATTTGCTATCCGTTGCCTGTAAAACAGGCGGTTTATGTGGATGGGCGTTCGAGACAGCGATGAATTTCCGGTCAGAGTTATCGAAATTGACCAAACCAATATGTGTAGGGAATTCGTCATACGAATCGCTGTTTTTTGTAATTTCGATGCGCTCTACTTTTTTCGGATTCCATCGGTTGTCGTGAACCCACTTCATAAATCGGTCTCCGACGCCAGGCTGTCCTTTCATTGAGAGGTGTTGCCGATATTCGTCGAAGATATCATCCCCGGCATCTATGACCAATCGGCCTTTCTTAACAATATGCTCAACAGCTTCAACGCATGACAATATACAGCCAAATAACTCTTGTGGGATATTCGCTTGTGAAAGGGCATGATTTGCAGTTTTCGGTACATTGGTATCGACGATGCACTTTTGGGGCAGGTCACTCATTCAGAAACCTCCGCTCCGCTGCTGTTTTGACCCATGCGCCTTTTCATGGCCGCTTTGGCTTGCCCGGTGATGTCTTCCATCTCATAGCCGAAGAAGTTATCCGGCCAATTTTGGATGTTACCAAAAATATCGATTTGAAGCGGATCCAATGTGGCCGGGGTCTTGGTGATGTTGGCGAAATATGCCGCCACCTTTTCTTGTGGCACAACACCCTCGGCAATCCGCCGTTGCAGTCGCCGTAGAAAATGTTCGGAATGGGTCTCTATAATCAACTCGATGTTCCTATCAACGCCATTTTCCCTGGAGTTGATGACATCGATTATCACATCGGCCAACGCCGATTGAGCACCTGGATGTAAGTGTATTTCAGGCTGTTCCATCAGGATAATCGATCCGCGGGGCGCATAAAAACATTGAACCAGCACGGGAAGCACCTGTGAGATACCAAAGCCGACATCCGGGAGATCCACCCAGTCCTTCGATCCTTTGGTTCGAACCTTGACTTCATATTCCTGTCGTTGTTCAGAAATAGATTCGACTTTGAAATCATCGATTAACCCCATTTTTTTAAGCTCCAGCGCAATAATCGCTCCAAAGGGCCTGGCTGAGAGTTTATAGCCGAGATTGATTTTTCGATTTTGTGCAGCTAATATGGCCGCCACGGTATTTTCACCGCCATATCCGACACTCTCAGGCTCGATACCTGTCCATGAGTATAACCGCTCGGCCCTGGTGCGAAGTGGACCAAGGTAACTAAGCAAGCGGAAGAGTTTTTCATGCTCCAGGTTCAGCGTTTGCACAAAATCTGCGTTCTGGTGGTAAGCAACCACCTCATCGGGGAAGCCATAAAAACGAACCGGTGAACCGGGAGACCAGACCCGGCCTTGTTTCCTTTTTAGCGCATATTGTTCTGCTTCAACTTTGTATTCGGTTTTAGTCCCGGGCTTCCGTTTCATCCCGATCGATGTTGTCGATTCTTTTCCCTCGATCAATCGGTATTCCAGGTGATCCAGGATCGGTGAATGTTGATCTTTGTCTGCTAACCCAACTCCAGCTTCAAAAAACAGCGTACTCCCGGAAAAGGATTGATTAGAGATGGGGTCTTTAAACCTTATTGTATCTTGAGGGTCCCACTGGTATTCAAATGAGATCTTATTACCCGGGTTACGGTGAAAAACCATTTCCAGATAGGAACCAAGTTGAACAGCCGAGTTTTTCCCGCCAGGATAGAAGACTGCTTTTCGGTCAGGGGATTCAACCGTCTGCTTGAGCATCATCAAAAACTGGCCGATGCTAGACTTACCTGAACTATTCGCCCCAAAGAACAAGGTGATCGGCGCCATGCGGATGTTACCGGTGTCTTTCCATATTTTAAAATTCTGGATTCGCAAATGTTTAAGCATTTACCGGCCTCCTATCCTTGGTTAGCGCCCTTTTTAACTCGCTCAATATGGCCCTATTGCTCATTGTTGCCTCATTACGTTCTTCATTTTCGTTCTTTTACCCAATCTTATACCATTTTCCCCCCAAATTATCAATAGGCCAATGGCAAAAGAAATTCTAAAAACCCTGGAGCAAATCCCGGAAGTCCAGGTAGCCCCGACTTCCTAGATAATTGATAATATTTCTCGCCTCCTGGCTGGTTTCTGTGGTTAAAGCCTTATTCAATACCTCTTTTAGCTCTTCATTCCACATCTGTATTTGCCAACCGTTCCGGTCTTTCTCTATGAGCATTTTCAGGCATTGCATGGTGTCGATAGGAAAGGAAGAAATACATTCGGATAATACTTCCGGCCAAAAGAAATTATTTGTCTCGGTGGCAATTTCCAGTGCATCCTTCAATCTATCGAGCGACCACCTGGATTCAAATTTCCCGGAGTTAATCCACCAGGTAAAAGCCGCCATCTCGCTGTTATAATTATCGGGCTGATCGGGATTTCTGCCGGTTTCCAGGCGTTGTAGCCATAACCGTTTTAAACGATCGATTATTTCCGATGAGATTTCTTCTTCTATCTGCTTTAGACTCCGGCCGATAAATTCCAGGGCGATTGCCCGCAATCCAGGTAAAGTCTTAAGCCAGAATTGGGCAAATAGTCCCTGGGGATCGGTTAATTCAAGTTTTCCCCGGTAATAAAAAACCATTAATTGTCTGACCAGATCTTTATCTGCATCCTCTATACCCGTTTTCGAGGCGAGTAAATCGACGGCCAGGGCATATTGCTCTCTCAGAATCTCAAAGACGCCGTCATACGGTGCACAATATATTATATAGTCATCCCAGGCAGCATGGAAAAATTTTCGTTGCGGTTCTTCCAGGGGAAAGATCATCGACGCTTTTTCGTTTGCCCATCCTTCATCCAATGAAACCAACCAAGGAAACCATTGTCCATAGATAGACCGGACCGATAATGATGGCTCCTTCGATGCGTCGAGGTGCTCATTGAGAACTTCCCGTACCTCCGGCATTACATCAAAGCCTTTTTCCTGGAGATTCTTGTTGTGGCGGCGAATCCAGAGCGCATAGCGTATAACGGCATCAATAGCCTTTATCCGGATCGACCAGCTCGAGATTTCATTCATATCATTTTCCGGTGTTGGATCAGGGTCTTGGGTCAATGGCTCGATAATCGTCCACACAAATTTTCTCTGGTCTATACAAATCCCATGATCAACGTTCTCGTCCAGACCGGCTGCCAGGAGTTCAACCACCGATTGTCTTGCACCGACCCAATCGGGATCACCAATATATAGATGATAGACGATATTACTCATACCCGGCGTCAATCTCACAGCATCGCGTGGTTGATTGACCACCCAAAGGCAGAACTTTAATACGTTGGGCCAAGGGAAGCGTTTGTTTTGTTTCAGGGCAGCGCAAAAACCGCTGATCAAATGCCGGACATAGGTCGGTTCAACCCCCTCAAACTTAGATAGTTCATTAACAAATCTTTCGGGCTCCTGACCGATAACGGACTCCAACTCTTTTCCCTGACCTTCAGGCGAAGGGCTAAATATCCCTTGATTGACCGGTTGCCATTCTTTAAGAAATTTTGCGATATCGCTAACCGGCATGGATATCAATTTATCTTTTTCGATAGCGGCAGATGGCCCCCCCCACCCACAGTTAATCGAATGATAGAAATTAAACTCGGGATGTTGGGGCTGTCCATGAACTTTTAATTCTTCATATCGCAGTTTAAGCTGGGGAGGTAAAAAATTTTCAATCAACGATAATCGGTTAAGCTGCCATTTTTCCTGGGGTTTTTTTTCCGCTCCGTTTGTTTGTTCCATGATCCAGCCGAAGATCGACTGTTGATTATCCGTGGACAGCATCCCGAAGCAATTCTTAAGCAGGAGGGCATACTCATGCCAGGCATCGATATCATCGAATAATGCGCGGTTAGTCAATCTCTCAGAAACAAGCTGGGGGACACAACCCGAGAATTCCCTAATCAGGTGTAGGGCGATACGTCGGAAAATCTTCGGACGACGACTCTCCAATATTTGGACTAATTCCTGGACCTTTGATTTATCCTCCTTAGCCAGATACTCAAATCCATCCCGTACTGATTTGACGATTATATTGTCCAGGCTGCGGGGATGGTTCTGTTCATGATCTTCGATAGCCGGACGCCAGAAATAGGAATAATCCTCTGCCATATCTTTTTCGCTATGCCTTTTAGAAAAATGAATGGTCTTTTTCAGGAGCTCGCAAAGAAATTCAAGAGCCGGGAGTCCCTTTTTTTCAAGAATTCGACTAAAATCGACTTTTAGGATATTCTCGTAATCAGTTAAGCTATTAAAATGCGTACTGGGTTCAAGTCGAAGAGGAAAGTTGTCATCACCAGACCGTATTTCTTTCTCATCCGGATCGGGAAAAACTTCCAGGATTACTTTTGCCAATTCCATGGCCGCATCGATCTCTCCTCCATCTATGAGGTGTCTTAAAATTTCACTGAATCGTTCCGAAAACCAGAGGAATGGTTCTGATGTTGCCCATATCTTGACCTTGTCGATTAATTTTACGGCCTTATCCGGTGGCATGTTCAGCGCCGCATCAAGTATATCTTCATAAATACGAAAATTTCCGCTATCGGGAATATCCAGGATAACCTCAAGGACATCATCCGGTTTGATTTTCGCCATCCGGGCCAGGTAGCGTGATTCCGGCCAGTATGGAAGAATTTTGGACCCATCATTGGTGTTTTCCTGCGGCCCAGGGGGATTCTTAAAAAAATCCTTTTCCCATAAAGGCTTGATCCACGCAGGATTATCCAGCCTCTTAAAAAAATACTCCATTGTGACTTCGTTGTTAGGGATATTGTTAGCAAGAAATTTTGCATCTTCTTTTGTTGGAAAATCTTTATTTATCAGGCTATCAAGGCTTTTAAATAGTTCCAGATAATGTTTTCGGAAATTAACAAGTATTATATCCAAAAATTTCTCAAATTCCTGGAAGAAGCCCTTAAATTTTTGAGTTAATGACCTCGGATGTCTGAGATAATTTCTATGCGCCAATCGGTGGAGATTGAACTCATTTTCCTTCTCACCTAAATCGTACCAGAAATTTTCAATTTGATTTGCTTCATCATTAATTTGCAGTTTCTCGATAATATTTTTTATTTCATTTTTCCTTTCATTTTTTTCCATATTATTAAGATTAAACATTCCCTTAAGAACTTCCCTTAAACAGCTTTCAATCTCTCTCATCAGGTGCCCCACGAGATGAGTAGTAGATTCAAGGGGGTCGTCCATAGCTAATAAGTGGCAGGCATCTTTGTAGAAAGCCGCAGAACCATGGCTTAACATGGAAAGATTTTCATAAATCTTTTCCTGTCGCGGTTCTTGAAACCTAAAGCTTCTCATGTCGATGTGATTCATTCCAACCTTCATGCCGGTATTATATAATAATTACACCCGGCTTTCAAGTGGTTATCTACAAAAAATTTCCCCGCATAGCTATAGTACTGAAAACCAGACGGTTTAGTATCTATAGGACGGCAGGAAGGTATTTTTTTTTATCGATTCGGTTTTACTTGATTATAAGGTATATTCGTCTTCTTCAATTCCTCTATTGCCTGATGGTACTCGTCCCAATCATCGTATTGTTCATCGAAGAAATTGCCGTCTATAAAGCCATATATCATTAACGCCGCTTCTACATATCTAAAAAACTCATCCTTATAATAATGCCGGTAAGATTCCATGAAACCTACCATATAGAATAGAAAGAACCCCATAAAATACCTCATCTCATCTTTGGAGAATTCTTCTTCAAAGGGTTTATGAAGTGCCTCGCGGTCATACTTTTTGAGCTCGTCTTTCCGGGCGATTTTCCTAAAAAAGAAGTTGAATCCGCCTTTCATATCGGTGAAATTTAATAGATATTCATTCTTTTGTCCATTTTTGGTGATCTCCAATAAAAAGGGATATCCGAATGAACATTTGAAGTCATCATAATTTGGAGGGGTTTCGCCAAAGAGAGCTTTTAAAGCAGCATAAAGATGCGAATGCTTGAAATCCGGCTCTTCAGACTCTAATGCCCTGGAAAGTCTCATATAACACTCATAATCATTGAATATTGGAATGCCTTTCCTCCACAGACGGTCTTCTTCTTTCTCACCAATAGGTACAAGTACACATTGTGCCGTTTTCAGATCGATTTCTAATCTTTCTTTTCTCATTTTAACCTCTTGATTCCGATAAGTATAGACAAAAAATGCCGGGCTGTCAATAGCCGGTTGCCGGCTAAAAGGGGGGCAAAAAATAAAAAGGCCCGGTGATGGAGGATAGTTTTCGGTGATGACCGATGCCTGCTCAATCCTTCCGATAGAAGAGGGGATGATCCGTACCGGGCACTTGCCGTCAAAGTAGTCTTTCAGTCCGGCAGAGTTCCCCCAAAACCGCTGTTGGGGCTTTGAAAGGGGAGTCGGGGATGTGGTATAATGGGCGCATGAAAGACATCCAGGGATTTTATTCGGAGATAGCCGGGTCTTACGAACCGATCAACTCGGTGCTGACCCTGGGTTTCGATAAACGGTGGCGGAAAAAAATAGTGGCCGAGGCCATCAGGCTCAACCCCAACCCTATCTCTATCCTGGATATGTGCAGCGGCACCGGGCAGACCGCCGGGCATTTAAGCCGTCGATTCCCCAGGGCAAAGATTATTGCCGCCGATTTCAATAGCCAGATGCTGGCCAAAGCCAGGGATAAGATGTCCAGGCAAAGGGCGGAAAACCTATTTTTCACCCTGGCCGATGCGGTCCATCTGCCTTTTGCCGGTAACACCTTCGATATGATTACCCTGACCTTTGCCACCCGCAACCTGGGGGCCACCCCAGGCCAACTACCGGCATCGTTCCGGGAGTTTTACCGGGTATTAAAACCGGGCGGTTTTTATTTAAACCTGGAGACCAGCCAACCGCCGCAAGCTACTATCAGGAAACTTTTCCATATCTATGTGCGAATGACCGTCAGGCCGCTCGGCCGGCTGCTTTCCGGTTCAGATGCCAGTTACACCTATCTTTCCGAATCTATCCGCTCGTTTTACTCGGCCCCGGAGCTCGCCCGGGTTCTCCACCAGGCCGGTTTTAAGAGCGTGCATTACCGTCATTTCTTGTTCGGCGCCGCCGCCCTGCACATTGCCCACAAGGTCTGAGCCCGGCCCTATTTCTTTGAAACCCTTGTCTATAAATGCCGATTCCTTCCTGGCAAAGTCCCATTGTCCAGCGGCAAGACAGAGCCGCAGATAGTGTCGAATGTTCTGTGTATACTATTGATCTCAGCCCTCTACCGATTCCCGAGGCAGGCGATGCCGTGAGCCTGTCGAACTGTCGAAGAGACGGAGTCATTCCCAGGGGGAAAACGGTGGCGTATTCCCGGGAAAGCCCTTCCTGACGTGCGAGTAAAGGCTGCGTCCATGAAAGTAATGCTTCCGTCCGCCGAGGAATGGTTGCGTCCGGCAAAGTACTGACTCCGTCCATCGTAGGAATGGTTGCGTCCGGCAAAGTAGCCGTTCCGTCCATGCGAGTAAAGGCTGCGTCCATGGAAGTAATGCTTCCGTCCGCCGAGGAATCGTTGCGTCCGGCAAAGTACTGACTCCGTCCATCGTAGGAATGGTTGCGTCCGGCAAAGTAGCCGTTCCGTCCATGCGAGTAAAGGCTGCGTCCATGAAAGTAATGCTTCCGTCCGCCGAGGAATGGTTGCGTCCGGCAAAGTAATCGTTGCGAAGATGAAAGTAGCGGTTGCGAAGGGAGTGTATACTTTTTTGTGTAAATTGTACAGATCGGGTGTAAAGCTTGCCCTAAGAAGGCAAAGATGTGATAGAATAGCCGTTTAAAAGGAGAAAAAGAATGGCAGAGAAGAATGAGCTATTGAA